>Ga0310344_10001795_pt1 | contig 16266 bp, 11 predicted proteins | sample HC15DNA20200_MG_FD_203801 | JGI IMG/M metagenome (GOLD analysis project Ga0310344, IMG submission 203801) | Marine microbial communities from station ALOHA, North Pacific Subtropical Gyre - HC15-DNA-20-200_MG | ecosystem: Environmental > Aquatic > Marine > Oceanic | place: Pacific Ocean: North... | reverse complement strand
TACTCTATATTTGCTTTTATGAATCCGATTTTACTTCCTGCATCATATCTTTCCCCCTCGAATTCATATCCGTACACCTGTTTTGAATCTAGCATCATTTTGATTGCATCTGTAAGTTGAATTTCCCCTTTAGAATCAGGATTTACTTTATTAATGTATTTAAAAATTTCAGAATTGAAAATATATCGACCTATAATCGCCAAATTTGAGGGAGCTTCCTCAAATTTAGGCTTTTCTACAACATCCTCAATAACCAATAGAGTCTTTTCTTTTAAAATTGTTTCCTTTCCTTTAATTACTCCGTATTTACTAATATCAGAACCAGACACTTTCATAATCGCAATTACAGGAGCATTGTCTAAAGAAACAGAAACATCAATCATTTGTTTAATTACAGGAACTTCACTCCGAATTAAATCATCGCTTAAAACGACAGCAAAAGATTCTTCCCCTATCAACTCTTCTGCACATAATAACGCGTGCCCTAATCCTAATGGATGTTCTTGTCGAACAGAAACTATCCGTATTTTCTGAGTTAGTTCCTCTAAAGATGATAAAATTTCATCTTGATTACTCTTCATTAATCGATCTTTCAATTCATAAGCAATATCAAAATGATCAACTATGGATTCTTTCCCTCGAGAAGTAATGAAAATAGCTTCCTCGACTCCAGAAGAAACAGCTTCCTCCAAAGCTAGTTGGATTTGCGGAACATCAACTATAGGCAGCATTTCTTTAGGAATAATCTTTGTGGCTGGAAGAAAACGTGAGCCAAGTCCTGCAACAGGAAAAACCACTTTTTTTATTTTTGACAAAATTACACCTATTTTTTAAAAATTAAATGGTCGAAAGAAGATTTTCAAACTTGTCCTCATCCAAAATTTCTACACCTAACTTTAGAGCGTCATCGTATTTTTTTCCTGGATCATCCCCTAAAACCAGGTAATCTGTTTTACTTGAGACAGAACCAACCAGTCGTCCTCCCAATTCTTCAATTATTTTTTTTGCCTCTGACCTCTTTAATTTCTTTAAGGTCCCCGTAATAACAAATGATCTATTTAAAAATCGATTACTGTCTCTATAATCTTTATCATTGAGAACAATGTCAAAAGATATTCCAACTTCTATTAAATTTTCAACGTACTTTAAAGAATCAGATGTTGAAAAAAAATCAACTATACTTTCTGCAACAATTTCTCCTATTTCATCAATCTTAATCAAAGACTCTCTTTTTACATCTATAATCTCATCAATAGTTTTAAAATTTAATGCAATAATTTTAGAAACTCTTTCTCCAACAAATCTAATTCCTAGTGAATAAATAAAACGATCAAGTGTAGTTGTTTTTGATTTTTCTATAGAATCAATTAAATTTTTTGCTGATTTGTTTCCCATACGATCTAATAAAAGAAGTTTTTCAAACCTTAATCTATAAAGGTCAGCAGGCTCATTCACATATTTTGATTTTACTAATTTCTCAATCATCTTTTCGCCAAGACCATCAATATCCATTGCAGTATTAGACGCAAAATGTTTGATTCTTTCACAAACTACAGCTGGACATGCAAAATTAGGACATCTTATTACTGCCTCTTTCTTATTTTTATAAAGAGGTGTTTCACAAATAGGACAATTTTCAGGAAATTTTTTTCTAAAAGCATCCTTAGGTCTTTTCGAATTAATTACTGAAGAAATTTTTGGAATCACATCTCCTGCTCTTTCAATATTAACTGTATCTCCAACTAAAATATCTTTTCTAGACATTTCTTCTTGGTTATGTAGAGTTGCACGAGAAACTTCAACTCCACCAATTTTTACTGGATCCAAGATAGCAACTGGAGTGATAGCGCCAGTTCTTCCAACCTGAAAAACAATATCTTTAATGACAGTTATCGAACTTTCGGAAGGAAATTTATAGGCAGTAGCCCATCGTGGAGCACGAGAAGTATTTCCTAAAATCTTTTGATGGTAAAAAGAATCGACCTTTATTACCATACCATCAAGTTCATAATCTAAATCTTCACGTTTTGCTAAAAATTCTTGATATGAAAAATAAATATCTTCTGTACTCAGACAAAGAGAAGAGAAAGGAGAAACAGGTAATCCCCATTTAGGAAGAATCTCTAAAATTTCTGTCTGACTTTTAAAATTATAACCTTCGCAATGACCTAATGCATAGAAGAAAATATCTAAAGGTCGAGAAGAGGTTACGGAGGAATCAAGTTGCCTCAATGATCCTGCAGCAGCATTCCTAGGATTTGCAAAAATTGCATTTCCTTCCTTTTCTCTTTTTTTGTTAAGATCTTGAAATGAAGAAATTGGAAAAACTACCTCTCCCCGAATAGAAAGGGATTTTGGATGAGTAGGAATATCCTGACCACTCAATAATTGAAGTGGAAGTGATCGAATTGTTCTAAGATTTTCTGTAACATTCTCTCCATTTACACCGTCACCTCTAGTTCCTCCTGAAACAAATTCTCCGTTTTCATATATAACTTCAACTGCTACTCCATCTAATTTGGGTTCGACAACATAATTAAAATCCTGCTTCTGATTCTCTTTTTGTATAAATCGCAGAATTTTTTCTTCATAATCTATAAGTTCATTTTTATTAAAAATATTATCTAAACTCATCATTGGTGGTTCATGTTTAAAAACATCAAAGCCACTTAATGGCTGACCACCTATACGTTTCGTTGGAGAATTTTCATGCACAAGACTCGGATATGCTTTTTCCAATTTTTGCAACTCCCGAAAAAGTTCATCATAAAGATGATCCGCAATTTCAGGCTTATCCAAAACATAATATCTATAGTTATGTTTAAAAATATCTTCTGATATATTCTTAGCTCTTTTTAATATCTCTCTAGGAACTTTAAAATTATTCATAATTGGTCACGAAGATCAGAACCTCTATAAAGATTTGAGCTTTTCTTTTGCTTTTTTAGAAGCATCGGCTGAAGGAAATATCTTTATAAGTCTTTTCAATAATTCTTTTGCACTTGCTCTGTCACCAAAATTCAGATACGACATCCCCTCATAATAAATAGAATCGGGCACCATATTTCCTTTTGGATAGTCTACTTGTAACTTACTAAAGGCGAGAATAGCTTGTTCGAAATTTTTTTCAAGATAAAAAGTTTTTGCAATCCAAAATTGAGCGTCATCAGAAAGAAAATGATTAGGATATTTATTTAAGAAATTCTCAAAAAGTACTCGCGAACTTTTTAAATCCTTTCCATAACGATAAAGTCTGAGGGCATTATTATAATCGAACTCAACTTTAGTGATTTTTTTTTCGGGTTTGAGAATTTTTGAAATATTTTGTTTTGGAATTGGATAATTTTGTTTTTTAAATTGCAAGGATTTTCCAACAGGATCTAGCTTTTTATCCTTCGGTTCTCCAACTAAAAAGACCTGTAATTTACTTTTTTTATCTAAAGATCTTTTTAGAATCATAGTTTTTTTTTGATTCTTATCTAATAAGATTTTATTGAATTCTTTTTTTATTTTTCCTATTTCACTTAATAGAATTTTATTTTGTCTCTTAAGTATTGAAATTTCAGTTAATTGTTTTTTTTCTGATTTTTCTGCTTCTTTTTTATATTCCATAAAACCTTTTTCAGAAGACTCTAAAGATTTAGATATTTTTTTTCTCTCTTCTAATTGATTTTTAATCAATCGATTCATTTTATTCCTTAGCTCTAAAATTTCTTTGCTATTTGAAGAGTTATTACTCTGAGGAAGAATTAATTTTGATAATGACGAATCTATAGGAACAATGTTAGTTTTGTTTTTTGGTTTTTTATGTTTTAAATTTTTTGTTTTAGTAATTTTAATTTCTACAGGATCAACTGCCCCAAGTTGAAAACCAGGTTCATCACATCCTATCACCATAAAACAAATAGGAGACAGAAGAAGTATTAGCTTTAAATATTTACAAGAAAAGAAATTCATAATAAAAAAACTCCCCAGACTATATCTGAGGAGTCCTTATTTATTAAGCTATAAAACATTATACATTTTTAATTTAATCCAGCAGGTATTCCACCAATAATATTAAACTTGGCACGACGATTTTTTGACCAGGCTGATTCATCATGACCAGAATCAGCTGGGCGTTCCTCACCATAACTCACAGTATCAATCCTTGATGCATCCACACCAAGCGAAATTAAATAATCCTTAGTAGTCTGAGAACGTCTATGTCCGAGTGCTATATTGTACTCAACAGTTCCTCTTTCATCACAGTGTCCTTCTATCTGTATTAATACGCTAGGATAACTCATCATAAAACGAGCATTCTTATCTAAAATGGAACGCATACTAGGTTTAATATCAGATTTATCAAAATCAAAATAAATAGGGGAATCTTCCAAACTTGCTAATCTTTTTTTGAAATCAGAACGTCTGGCTTCGCGTTCGTTTTCAGGCATACTACTTCCACCCTCTGAACTTCTCATTTTAGATTTCATTGAAGAAGCAGAACTTGAACCGTCAGAAGATTTCTTTGCAAGATCCTCAGATGCACACCCAACAAAAAATAAAAAAGCAGCTAAGATAACAAAAAAATTCAAACGCGAAAATTTTGACATAAAGTACATAAAACCCCCTTGCAGTCCCCCAATATGTAACTACATAAGAAAGTTAAAAGAAAAATTACAATACAAATACAATTATATGATTATAAGTTACTTAGAGCAAGTCTTTTCAAAAAGTACATCAATGATGATTTTATTAAAAGTATGGGTTTCATGGAGATAATGGAGCCCAATCAGGTTCTTGACCAGGTTGTAGTTTTCGTAATTGAGTTCCTGATTCCGTCATAATATAAACATATTTTCTCCCACTTCGGTCAGATGAAAAAGAAATATGTCTTCCATTCGGAGACCATGTAGGAGATTCATTTCTCCCTTGACTTCCAGTTAGCCTTCTCTTCCCTGAACCATCTGGATTCATTGTTATAATATCAATTTCTTTTCCCTTTTTAATTCTTCCAGTGAATGCAATTTTATCTCCTCTAGGACTCCAAACTGGTTCTGTATTATATTTGCCACTAAAAGTGATTCTATTAACATTTGATCCATTAGAATTCATTACATAAATGTGAGGGTTTCCGTGTCGACTACTATTAAAAACAATTTTTCTTCCATCTGGCGAATAAGAAGGAGAAACATCAATTCCCCAACTATCTGTCAATTTTCTCTTAATTCTTCTAAATAGGTCATAACGAACCAATTCATAGTTGGGATTTCTATTTCCAACTAATTCTGAATAAATAAAATACCTACTAGTAGGGTTTGCAGGCGAAAAAGATCCGCCAATCGCTTGGGCTTTTGAAGAACTCACTTGCCTCTGCCTTCCTCCATTTGTAGGTATTAAAAAAACACCGGGTGGATTCGTTTTGAAAGAAGAAAAAGCTAACCATCTTCCATCTGGAGACCACGAAGGGGCATTATTTCCCATACGATTTTTTGTGACTCTCCTGAGATTAGTACCATCCCAGTCCATGATATATATAGCGCCTCTATGCTTGATTGAACGTCTTGAGACAAATGCAATTTCCGTATTGAAAATCCCTTTATCTCCTGTAAATCTTTCATATATCTCATTTGCAAAACGATGAGCTATTGAACGCCAATTACTCAAATTATCTCTATACCATTTTTTTATTATTCTACGTTTACGCGTAATATCAAAAAGACTTAAATCAACTTTCATCCTGTTTCCATGTATAGACACAGAACCTTTTACTAAAGATTGTACGTTAATAATGTTCGTCCAATTTTGGAATTTCAAACATTTCACATCTAAACATTGTCTTGCAGGGTTTTCTAAATAACCGTTACGATCTGGTATATAAAAAAGACCGGTTCTTTCTAAATCATCTTGAATTAGTTTTGCTATCCTTAATCCAACCAAATTTTTTCTATAGTTAATAGGTTTCAATTCAGAAATTCCAATTCGAACTTTACGAACCTTGGAGGAAAAAATATCTAAATAGACTCTTTTTTTTGCATGAGATTCAGAAGTAGTAAAAGACAATAAAGACATAGAAAAAAAGAATATAAAACAAAAAAAGAAAAATTTCTTCATATTTTTTCCTTGCTAAATGAGAAACTAGTTACAAAAACCTGCACCGCAAAATCGGAAACCAAAGGGCAGCATGTTTTCTTTCAAAGTTTCTGGAAATTCAGGAACTAGAGGATCAAAAGCACGAAGAATAGCATTTTTTGCCGATAGATCATACGTTTTGTTCCCGCTATATTTTTCAATTCTTAAATTACGAAATTTTCCATTTCTGTATACATCCACAACGAAAGTCACCTTCAATGAATTGATTCCTTCAATCGGAGGAAATTCCGTAAAATTGCTTATGCGAGCTATTAAAGTTCCATAAAATTTCTCTAAAGCAGAATTTACATTTCCAATTCCACCTGTCCTAGGTCGTTTACTTCCGCCACCTTGTCCATCGCCTCCGCCATCACCTCTATATCCTACTTTTGGCTTTACCTTGTTAGGCTTTCCTTCTAAAAGATTTTTTGATTTTCCTCTCTTTGCAATTTTAAATGCTTTTGTTTTTTTCTTCTCTTTCTTTATTTTTTTTTCGTGTTTTTTCAAGAAGGCTTGATATCTTTGTTGACCCGCTCTATTTTTTTTCTTGATTCTTCTTCGTTTCTTCTTTCTCTTTCTAATTCGTTTACGTTTATCTGATAAAGTTTGTATCTTTTTTTTTGATGCATTCTTTTTCTTAGTTTTTATCTTAGTTTTTTGAATTTTCTTTTTTTTAACAGGAGAAATAATTCTTATTTTCTCTTTGTTTTTTACTATCCGTTTACGAGGAGATATAGATTTTTTCTTAGGAATTATTTTTTTTACTGAAGGTATTTCTGGCTCAACTTTTTTTCTTGTTCGTGGAATTATATCTCCTGATTTGCCCTTAGCAGAACCCCCGGGAATTTCATCTGCGCCAATAAGACTAACTGCAGTTCCGCTGCCATAAAAACGAGATTCCGTTTCAGTACTAAAAATAAATGCCCATAAAAAAATAAAGATATGTATTAGAAAAGAGGATGCGCAAGAAACTTTAAACGAAACTTTTTTATAAAGCTGATTGTCATCTAAAGGACGATAACTCTCCATTCTTGATTGGATAGACAAATCACTCGGGTTTTCTTTCTGAGGGTCTTTGTTTGGAAGGATTTCACTCATATCAGGCCTTAATCAACAACAAAGAGAAAATATTTTATCTCGACTTATTCCTTTTTATAGGCTCGGTTACCATACTTATTTTTTTAATGCCAGAAGAGCGAATTAAATCCATTACACGCATGACATTTCCATACGGAATCAAACTATCAGCTTTTAAAAATATTTCTTTTTTACTTCTGTTAGAGAATAAAATTTCCAACTTCTTTTTAAGATTTAATTGCTGAATTTCGCTATCGTTAAGATAAATCGCTCCTTGTTTATCAATAGAAACAATAATAGCCGTTTCATTTATATTCGCTTTTTGCCCAGTTTTAACCTTAGGTAAATTTAAATTAATAGACTGATTTTTTGTTTCTAAAAGAGGGGCCGTAACCATAAAAATAATTAGCAAGACCAACATAACATCAACCAAGGGGGTCACATTAATGTCAGACAAAGTAGAACTTTTATTTAAATTAAAAGCCAAGCGATTTCCTTTTTATTGAAAAAGGCTATAAATGTCGTTGAACGAGGTTTAAAAAGTCCGCAATAAAATTTTCCATTTCATTAGTAATCACTTTAATCCGATTTTGATAATGATTGTATGCAATGACAGCTGGAATAGCCGCAGCTAATCCCAATGCAGTTGCAATAAGTGCTTCACTGATTCCAGGTGCTACGACAGCTAATCCAGCCGAACCTTGAACTCCTATATCTTTAAATGCATTCATAATTCCCCATACCGTTCCAAACAAACCAATAAACGGTGTGGCACTGGCAGTTGTTGCTAGAAAAGTAAGTAATCTTTCAAGGTTACTTATCTGTTGATTTGCAGAACGGTGAAGTGCTCGCTCTACACTCTCGATCCCTTTGAGTTCTAAAACTGCACCATTAGGAATATCATCTACCTCATCTTTTTTATTAGAATCTATTAATTGTTTGGTCTGACGAAAACCTGCTATAAAAACTTCGCCCAAGGGATTTTCTGAATAATCTTTATAAGATTCGTAAAGTTGGTTTAAAGATTGAGACTTCCAAAAAAAATCTAAAAACTCTAAGGATTGTGATTTCGCCTTTCTAAGTTCAAAGTATTTCCAAATTATAATTGCCCAAGATGAGAGGGAAAAAAATAAAAGTACGAGTAGAACAAAAAAAACAACACCCCCTGAACCAACTGCATGGCTGAGAAGATTGATTCCATCCCCACTAGAACCTTCAACGGTATTATTTATAACTGTAGACGCGTAAAGAAAATTCATTAGACTTTAAAACTTCCTCTTAGGCAGAGACCCCAAGTATTACTCGATTTTTATAATTCAGTCAATACAATCGATTCATGAAAAATAATTGACAGAAAAGATACTCGAAAGAGATAATGGGATTCGCATTCTAGAAGGTTTAAAAACTATGAGCGCAAAAATAAAAAAAGATTTGATTGATTATATAGATCTAATCACAAACGAAATTTGGGGACTATCGTTAGAACTCCATAAAAACCCTGAATTGAGTCTTAAAGAATATAACTCGAGCAAAATCTTGTGTGACTATCTGTTAAAAAATGGTTTTAATGTAAAAAAAGGATTGGCTAACTTACCTACTTCTTTCTTAGCTGAAAATAAAAGCCGAACAAAACAAAAGATTGGTTTTATATCTGAATATGACGCCCTACCTGAACTTGGACATGCATGCGGACATAATATCATTGCGATGGCAAGCATCGCAGCGGGTGTAGCACTCAATAAAATTGTTGGAGGTAAATTCTGTCAGATAAAAATTTTTGGTACTCCAGCCGAAGAAAGCGGAGGAGGAAAAATTTTAATCGCAAAAGAGGATCATTTTAAGGGGATGGATGCAATGATGATGATACATCCCTCAAATGAAACAAGAGCAGATGTTAGTTTCCTTGCCTTAGCGGAAGTTGAAGTAGAATTTATAGGAAAAAGTGCACACGCTTCTGCATCACCTGAAGACGGATTAAACGCATTAGATGCTCTTATTGCTTCGTTTAATGCAATTAGCGCACTCAGACAACATTTTCCCAAAGGTGATAAAATTCACGGAATTATTACAAACGGGGGGAATGCGCCTAATATTATCCCTGAAAAAACTGCTGCAAAATTTTATTTAAGAAGTTACACAAATAAAGGACTCGAGAAAATAACTACACGTTTTATAGACTGTATAAATGGTGCTGCCAAAGCAACGGGAACAAAGTCCAAGATACATAAAAATCCTATTAGTTATGCGCCTCTCAAAAAAAACAAAACTCTTTGTTCTGTTTTTCGTGAAAATCTTTCTTGTCTTGGGCTTAAAGAATCTACTAAATTACCTCCAATTAAAATGGGTTCATCGGATATAGGAAATGTTAGTGAAATCACTCCAACTATACATCCACAGATTCAAATGGTAGATAAACACGTGAACGCCCACACAAAAGAATTTGCTTCTGCTGCGAAAAACAACTCTGGGAAAAAGGTATTGTTTTTAGGCGCAAAAGCAATGGCCATGACAGCTTTAGATATATCAACGAACTCTTCTTTGTTAAAAAGAATTAAGACAGAATTTAAATCGTGAGAATAAAATGTACTTAATTTTTTTGAATTTAAATAAATTCATTATTTTTTTACTCTTTTTTTCTTTCTTTTACGTAAATGATATAAATGCAAATCTAAGAAAATCGGTTGACTCTACATCTAACTTTCTTTCGAATAAGATACTTCTTAATCTAAAAAATAAAAAATACCAAAAAGTTATACGAATACTTAAAGAACAAAACAATTTGAGTGAAAGAGAAAAGTTTTTATTAGGATTCGCATTATTTAAAATAAAAAATTGCAAAGATTCAGTCCAGTATCTAAATCAATTAGGGAGAAAAGAAAATTTACTAAAACCTTATGCAATTTTTTTTATGGGCAAGTGTTTTGAATTGACAGATAAAAATCTTTCCGCAATAGAAAATTATAAAACTTTAATAAGTAAGCACCCAGATTTTATCTTTGCTAAAAAAATTCAAACTAAATTAATTTTACTTTACATTAAAGAGAAACAGTATGAACTTGCTATTAGATTGATAGACAGTTTCGATAAAAATAAAATTTCTAGTAATTTACTATTTCAAAAAGCTAACTCACAAGAAAAAATAGGTCAAATTAAAAAAGCAATCGAAACATGGCGTAAAATATGGCTTTTTTTCCCTCATAAAATTGAATCAAAAATAGCTTATAAAATATTAAGAAAGAAAAAATCTTTTAAAAAAAATCCTTTCACAGAAAAACAACTTTTCCTAAGAGCAAAAACTTTACGACGCAAATATTTCTTCAAAGAATCGCTACATCAATTGAATACAATAATCAAAAATTTCCCAAAAACAAAATTGCTGGATAAAATTGAATATCACAAAGCTTTTAATCTTTATTCTCTTAGGAAAACAAAAGATGCAAGAAAATCTTTTCAGAAGATTATAGATTCAGGCAAGATCTCCATTTTCCAGAAATCAAAAATTCGTTTTTATTTATCAAGAAATTATTTGCGAGAAAGAAACAGAAAAGATTTTGAAAAAGTAGCTACTATTCTATTAAAGGAAACACCAAAAAGTATATGGGCAAAAAGAACTCTATATTTACTTGCTAGAGTTCATCAGGATGAATTTGAAGACAAAAAAGCAAAATATTTTTATAAAAAATTATTGTCCAAATTTCCAGACTCTAAATGGATTGAAAAATCAAAGTGGCAACTAGCCTGGTTAAATTTTCGTGCGGGAAATTATTTAAAAGCATTAAAAGGGTTTGAAGAAGTAATTATAATATCTAACAAGAAAGAACTAGTCTCTTCTTCATTCTTTTGGGCTGGCATTTCTTCAGAAAAAATTAATAATTTTGAATCAGCTAATCATTTTTTTCAAAGATGTATAAATAGATATAGAAGAGACTACTATGGGCATCTTTGTTTAGATCGTATCTGGCAATTAAAAAATAAAAAAGAGTTCAAAAAAACAAATCTCAACTCTTTCAAAAAAAGAAATTTAAATAACTGGTTTAAACAACCAGAAAAATCAATGAAAAATAAGTCATTCTATATAGCAAGAATTCTATCATCTATTGGTCTTCATAAATTTGCAGCCGAAGAGTATAGAAGAAGTGGAAAACATCCATACTTCAAATTTCAAGCTGCAAGATCCTATTTTTTGTCAAATGAAAAGAGTAAAGCTTTAAGAATTATTTTTAGTTCTTTTAATACAATACTTTATTCCGGCGGAACAAACATTCCAAATGAGTTTTGGGAAATTGCATATCCAATTGAAAAAATGAAAAATAAACCAGAAAATACTGACATTTACTTGTTACACTCAATTATTAAGGCTGAAAGTCTTTTCGATCAATATGCAATATCACCGGCTGGCGCAATTGGAATGATGCAACTGATGCCCAAAACTGCAAAAAAAGTATCTAAAAAATACGGGATTAAATTTAAATCAAAATTTGATTTATTTAATTCAGCTATGAATAAACAAATAGGCGCACACCATATGCAAGAATTATTAAAAAAATTCAAAGGAGAAATTGTTCCAGTAATAGCTAGCTATAATGCAGGGAGTTCTGCCGTTTTAAGATGGTGGAAAAACAGAAAAGATACCTCTATCGAAGTTTTTATAGAACAAATCCCTTACCGAGAAACTCGAAAGTATGTAAAAAAAGTTTTAGGTTATTACAGAGAATATAAGAATATATATTTCAAAAAGAAGAAGTCTAGGAATAATGCTAAAATCAAATAATAAAATTTATGCTATCGGGCTAATGTCTGGAACTTCTACAGATGGAGTTGATGTAGCCTGCATTGAAATAAATTCAAAAAGAAAAATAAAATTAATAGCCTTTGAATCCTATCCATATCCCGATGTACTCAGAAAAAGACTTTTAACTATTGCAAATAATGCAGAAACAACTGCTGCAGAAATTAGTTCTATTAATGTAAAAGTTGGCGTATGTTTTGCTAATTCAGTACTAAATCTAATTTCAAAATATAATTTGAAAAAACTTCGTCTAGATTTTATTGGAAGCCACGGACAAACAATAAGTCATATTCCAAAAGGAGGAAAATATAACAAACAAATTCTAAGTCCTTCCACATTTCAAATAGGTGACCCTTCTATAATTTCAGAATTAACGGGATTGACGGTAGTTTCGGATATGAGAACTAGAGATATAGCCGCAGGAGGAACGGGTGCACCTTTAACTCCCTGGGCACATCAAAAACTTTTTCAAAATAATAATACACCTGTAGCTTTTTTGAATTTAGGAGGTATTGCTAATATAACATTTATTCCAAAAGCAAAAGATAATGGTCTATTTGGATTTGATTGCGGACCAGCAAACATGATTATTGACAGATTAGTTTCTTTCTATACAAAAAATAAAAAACAATTTGACAATGAAGGTAAAATGGCAAGTAAGGGACAAATAGATCAAAGAGAATTAAAGTGGTTAATGAAAAATCCTTATTTTTCTAAAATTCCTCCCAAAAGTACAGGCAGTGAGGATTTTGGCAAAGAGTTCTCTGAGAAATTAATACTTCGTTTTAATTCTAAGAAAATGAATTTTAATGATATTTTAGCTACTGTAACAGCTTTTACCGCTGAATCTATTTTTCAATCAATAGATACATTCTTTCCTAAAAAGAAACCTATATCCAAACTCATAATTGGGGGGGGTGGAGCAAAAAACAAGACCCTAATGTCATTTCTAGAAACAAAACTGAATCCAACTCCAATAATCTCTTCAGATAAAAAGGGATTTCCACATGATGCTGTCGAAGCTATTTGTTTTGGATTATTGGCATGGGCAACAATATCAAATATACCGTCAAACGTTTTAGACTCTACAGGAGCAAAATCAGAAGTTGTTCTCGGAAATATAACACCTGGTCTAAACTTTAAGAAACTTTATAAATTTAATAACTAAAATATTTACTTATATCCTGGGATTCAAATATTGAAAGAAAAAATAGACAAACTTGCTAAAGAAACTATTGAACTCACAAAAGATTTAATTGAAATCCCTAGTGAAAATCCTACCGGAAACGAATTTTTAGTAGGAAAGTATCTAGAATCATTTCTCAAAAAAAATAACATCCCTTTTGAAAAGAGTTTTGTAGACAAAAAAAGAGAAAATTTGACAATAGAAATAGGTGATAGAAAAAAAAAATCGATTACTTTCATTAATCACATAGATACTGTTCCCGCAGGAGAAGGATGGAAAACCAATCCCTTTTTGTCGAAAGTGTCAAAAGGAAAACTATTTGGAAGGGGATCATGCGATATGAAAGGTGGAGTTGCTTCATCCCTAATAGCGTTAAAAGAAATAAAAAAGAAAATTGACGCAGGGAAAAAAATCAAAAAATCTCTGAAATATCTTTTAGTTGTCGATGAAGAAAGTGCCTGGATGAAAGGAGTTTCTCATGAAATAGACAGAGGAAAAGTAACAAAAGAAGATTTAGTGATTTCATGCGAACCTACCTCACTAAATCTCGTAATCGCTCAAAAAGGTGCTATGTGGTATGAGATTGAAATAAAAGGGAAAAATGCACATGCTGCATCTCCACACATGGGCATAAATGCGATTCATGCTTCATGCATTGTTATTCAAGATCTTTTTGATGAATTCAAAAAGAAAAAGTTTAGTCATTCTCTACTTGGTAAAACGACTTTTGTTCCAAGTATTATCGAAGGAGGAAGAAAAACAAATATGGTAGCTGATCAGTGCAAGTTTCAGATTGATGTCCGTTTTATTCCACCACTTACCATCAAAAAAATTGAAACTCTTATAAAAGATACTATAAACAATTCTTGCAGAAAATTACCTGGAACTAAAGGCATTCTTAACTCGATATGTATAGATCGACCACCTATAATTTCTAACGAAGAAAGTGAGGGTTGTCTACTTATAAAAGAAGTTCTTAAAAAAAATATAGGTACCAAAACAAAGACAATAGGTGTGAGTTACTATTCAGACGCAGGCGTTGTAGCTTCTAGAACAAAAAACAAACAGTGTTTTCTTTTAGGACCAGGAAATATTGAACAAGCTCATAGCCCTAACGAATTTGTAAGTACTAAAGAACTTACTAAAGCTACAAAAATATATATGGATATAATTGAGAAATATCTTCTATAAATAATTTCTAAAAAACTTCTTCTTTTTTATGATTTGACTTCGCTATATTCAAAATATCTTCAATTTCACTTATGCTTTGAATATCTCCTAACTTCGTATATATATTCCTTGCTTCACTTAGTTTTTCACAGGATAGAACCCATTCATTTTTTTCGAAAAAGATTCTTCCTAGTTTTGTTAAATTTTGTCCTATTGCATGTAAATTATTACTTTCAAAACTTAAATCCAATGCTTTTTCACAGAAATACTGTGCTTCATCCAGATTGTCTTGAAAATAATAAATATTTGAAATACTAGCAAGATTGCTTGCCTCACCTTTAACATTATAAATCTCTTTATAAATTTCAACTGCTTTCTTATGATAAAGAAGTGCCTTTGAAAATTGATCTTTCGCTGTAAAAGCTAATCCCATATGACCTTGGATAAGCGCTTCCTGCTCTCTGTTTTTTATCAATTGACTAATTCGTAACGCTTCTTCTAAACTTTTCAAAGATGCTTCTATTGATCCAGATTTTGTTTGAGAAGAAGCTAATGCAACGAGTGATTGAATCCGTATTAACTCGTTTCCTTTCCCTTGAGAAAGTTGAATAGCTTCAGTTAGATGATTACGCGCCTGATCTTTATCACCAATACTATTAAAAATTTTACCTACTCTTAGATGGAGACTTGGTAATAAAGAAGTCTCTATGCCTAAATTTTCTTCATCTAATATTTCTAAATATGATTTTAAAGCTTTTTCAAGTTCTCCTTTTTGAAGATAAAAATAACCAATATTTGATGATACGATATCTTTTAGTGTCCTATCGTCGCCACATTCTCTAAGAGCTTCTAAACTATAAGTAATCGAGGATTCCAAATTATTTCTCGCAAAGCTTGCAACGGCCAAAGCATTTAAAACATATCCTAGTTGCTCTGTTTTGAGTAAAGTTTCTTTAAGTATGCTAGTTGCTTTTCCATACTCTTCTTTGTACATACATGTTATTGCATAACGAAGTAAAATATTAGACGATATATTTTTACCATCATCTGTGAGTTGAGTGATTTGTTCTTCAATTTTTTTTAAAAGAGCTAAATCATATTCAGATAGTTTTTTACTGGGTTTTTCAACAGATAGATAAAGATCTTCGCAAATTGTTTCTAAGGAAGTCTGAATTTTACTCATATTATCAAATTTGATTTTTGATGTATTTAAAATTTCTTCTTCATTGACATGCACATCTAACTCAGAGATTGAATCATAGATTTCTTCTTTAGATTCATAATCTTTATTCTGAACTGAATTTTCTTTTGAAGAAAAGTCAACTTCTTCTTTTTTGTTTTCTCTCTCAATTCCGACATTTTCTTTTAGCACCTCAAATATCTCATCAGAATTTTCAGGATTGTCTTTGATTTGATTTTCTAAATTTATTTTTTCAGTATAGTCATTTGGTTCAGAATTTTTCTCTTGTTCAGCCGAGAAGGAAAATAACACTTCATCTATCTCTAATTTTTTCATCGGAGATGTTTTTTTTCTTTTATCCCCTTCTAAATCTTTTGGAATAAAAATTTCATTATAAGTTAAGGCCTCTTCTTGGAGGGTCCCCTCAGTATTTAATAAGTTATTAGATATTTCTTCTTCTTGAAAAAAAGGAAGTTCAATTTGAGATAAATTTTCCAATCTTTCTTTCGAATCGATAGATTTCTCCTCTATATCTATCTGTTCCATCTCATCATCTTTCATCACAGGAATAGATGTTTCGTCTGTTTCTACCTGTTTCATCTCATCATCTTTCATCACAGGAATAGATGTTTCGTCTGTTTCTACCTGTTTCATCTCATCATCTTTCATCACAGGAATAGATGTTTCGTCTGTTTCTACCTGTTCCATCTCATCATCTTTCATCACAGGAATAGATGTTTCGTCTGTTTC
>Ga0310344_10001794_pt1 | contig 16268 bp, 12 predicted proteins | sample HC15DNA20200_MG_FD_203801 | JGI IMG/M metagenome (GOLD analysis project Ga0310344, IMG submission 203801) | Marine microbial communities from station ALOHA, North Pacific Subtropical Gyre - HC15-DNA-20-200_MG | ecosystem: Environmental > Aquatic > Marine > Oceanic | place: Pacific Ocean: North... | reverse complement strand
AAATCAACTGATGGATTAACATTTATTCCAGCCCTGCTGACTTGCGCAATTTGGACACCTCTGCGCTTGTCAATAGGCGTGATTCACTGGGCCCTAACCTACCTATATTTAATGTTGCAAGGCCGGTGCGTCGCAGGTGAATCACTGATGAGCCTATAGATGAAAACATGCGTCTGATTTGACGGTTTCGTCCTTCTCGCATAGTCATCTCAAGTTCTGTGTAACTAGGATGGCAACCTATTTCTTTAATCTTGGTTGGAGAGGTGAAGCCCTCCTCAAGTTGCAGTCCGTGTCTAAGCTTGTTTAGCTGAGATTCTTTTGGTCGTCCTGCAACTTTGACTAAATAATGTCGAGGATGTTCGAACTTTGGGTGTAAAAGTCTGTGTGCTAGGTCTCCGTCGTTGGTTAGCAGCACCAGGCCTTCGGAGTTCCAATCGAGTCTGCCTACTGGAAAGAGCCGGTGGCGCAACAACTCTTTGGGTAAGCAATCCATGACAGTCTTGCGTCCATAATCGTCTTTACTGGTGCTTAACACTCCGCGTGGTTTATTGAGGAGTACATAAACTTTGATGACGTCAGAAGATCTGATGGTTGATCCGTCAAACACCACAATGTCAGAGTCAGGATGAATTTTAGAACCCATTTTTGTTACTACAGATCCATTTACTTCAGCTCGACCGTCTGCAATGGCAGTCTCCATGGCGCGACGTGATCCGAGTCCTGCCTTGGCTAAGAACACGTGAAGTCGTACGGATGATTTTGAGTGGTTTTGGGTCAGTGTTGATTGTCCTAACTCAGACTCCAGTTGGCTAGCTGTGTTCGATGAAAAGTTAGTCAACATAATAAGATACTTGGTTGCTAGCAGTATTGTAAAAGTAGACAACAGGTGATGTGTTTGAGATTTAACTTGGCATAAAATCAGTTGCGGTGAATGGAGCAGGTATGAGAAGGAGATTAGATGGACGACTCAGGCTCTAGTTATTTTTCTATTGTCGAGGCGGCGGCTCAGATTCGTGCTGGCAAGTTGTCGAGCTTTGATTTGGTCCGAAATGCTTTGGATCGTATTAGCACCCTTGATACAGACAATAAAGTTTTTATTCAGACCAGTCCGGAAGAGGCTGTGTCTAGTGCAAAGCAGGCTGATATTGAATCAGCTAGCGGTATGTTTCGGGGTCCGCTTCATGGATTACCTGTCGCCGTTAAAGACCTATGCGACGTAGCTGGAACAGTGACGACAGCTGGTTCTTTCGCAGCTCCGCCGACCACATCGGTTTGTGATGCATCAATTGTGGAAAAATTAATCCAGGCAGGAGCGATCATAATCGGAAAAACAAATTTGCATGAGCTAGCATTAGGGGGGACAGGGGTTAATAATAGTTTTGGCACTCCCTCTAATCCATGGGGTGAGGGTCGTATACCAGGAGGGTCGAGTAGTGGGTCTGCGGTGGCAGTTGCTAGAGACATGTCTATAGCTGCTATTGGTTCTGACACTGGTGGTTCCATACGTGGCCCAGCGGCACTCTGTGGAATTACTGGGCTGAAACCATCGTTTGGTCGCGTCTCGAGACGTGGCGTGTGGCCGCTGTCTATGAATTTAGACCATGTAGGACCAATGGGAAGAAGTGCGATAGATTGTGGCATTATGTTAAATGTCATGGCTGGATATGACAGGCTGGATCCTTATAGCGAACCGATAAATCATGAGGACTTTACTCGGACGGTGGGGGTAGGTATAAGTGGGCGAAGGATAGGGGTTCCCCGGCAGTTTTTTTTCAATGATTTGGAGAATGATGTTGGGCAGTGTTTGGACAATGCGATCAGAGTTCTGGAGGGTATGGGGGCTTCCTTAGTACCATTGGATTTTGAATGGGCGGAAAAATTATCTCAAAATAATTTCAGGATGGTTCCAGTGGATGCTGCTTTTTCAAACAGGGCGATACTGGATGATGCCGATTCAGTTAAGAAATTGGGAGATGATGTTCGCGAGCGATTGTTAGAACGAGGTTGCAATGTCGATGGCAGGGATTATAGCGCTTGGTTAAACCTCAAGAAAGACTTGATGCGTCGCACCGATGAACTATTCAATTCAGTTGACGTTCTGCTGACTCCAACTGTATTTAGGACTGCAAGTCGTATTGATAGTGACCACACTGATGAGGCCAAACGAATACTCACTTTTACTGCGGTATTTAACCAGACGGGGCAACCCTCTATTTCGGTGCCGTGTGGGTTTGATGGAAACCAGCTGCCTGTTGGGATGATGCTTTCGGCTCGCTTATTCAATGAAGCTATGTTGATTCAGGTTGCATCAGCGTATCAGGAGGTTACGGATTGGCATTTGTATAGGCCTGTATAGCTTTCGCTATTTTGCTATAGAGTCAGCATCTAAACGACGTAGTGCTAACAGGCAGGCTGACAATGAAATGGTTGAAGCACAGATGAAAGAAGCTGACACCCCCATATTTCCAGCTATAAGAGTACCCAATACGAGGGGGCCTAGAGTCATCCCGGTCCCTGCTAGCGTTGTCTGGATGCCATATACAGTTGCTGTGCGATCTTGAGGGGCTGCCAGTCCCACCAAAGAACGTTGAAGTGGCCCAACAAATCCAAAAGCGACTCCTTGTAATATACGAAATGCAGCAAAAGTTATGATGGAAGGACTGAGCGCCTGAGGGATGAACAATATGGCAAAAGCAATTAATGACCCAACTAGTACACGTTGATATCCCCACTTCCTTGCTAATTCGGGAACGACTAAGACTCCCACAAAGGTTAGCGCGCTAAATCCACTTTGTATCATGCCTGTCCAGAATGCCGCTGCTCCTCGATCTGTAAGCTCTTGGATCTGCAGTGGCAAGACAAAATTTATGCCGTTTCCGGAAAACCACAGAGATCCTTGTAGTATGCACAGGATCCACAGGTTGGAGGTTAGCAATCCTCCTAAGTCTGATAATACATTTCTTATACGGCCTGTTCTGTTTGTGATATTACCTTGGCTTGACCTTGATTGATCGTTCGGCTCGGGTCTTTGAAAATTTTCCACAGCAAAGATTTGCACCAGCAATCCTGCGGTTATACTGAGTATCCCGCCGGCGACGAAAGTGTTTTGCATCCCTATTGTTCCTGCCAATATTCCCCCAGCCGCTAATCCTGCCGTCATTCCTACCATGTGTGCCGCTTCCACCCAGCCGATGATGCGAGTTAATTGGTTGCTAGGAGCGATTGTGGCCATCAGGGATATGGAAGCTGTTCCAGGGCCAGATGCAAAGCCTCGGAATAGAACTACTAAGAACAATAGCATCGGGTCATTTACAAAACCTGCTGCTGCGATTCCTATACCGCTGACGAGCATTGCCCGCACGACCATAGGTTTGCGTCCGATGCGATCAGCCAGGTATCCCCAAAATGGTGCGCTGATAGCGAATGATATCCCTTGTGCGGCCCCTATAAACCCGGCCCATTTAGCAGCATCCGCTGGGTCTGGAACGCCTATTTCTTGTAGGTAAAGGACTAGGAAAGGAATCATCAATGAATACCCAAGGAAATTCACGGTGTTACAGAGAATTATTACTACAGATGTTCTCTTCCAAGCTGTCTGCTCGGTTTGTTCAATCATCAGAGTGAGGGGGGCGTTGTTGTATGTTGACGTCTAAGTTTTGGGAGTCTGGGCCTAGCTAACCGGTAAGAATTATTATCCGACACAGTTTCTCTAAAGTTGGTTAACACTGTTGTTGAGCTAGAGCTATCCTCCATCTTCACCGTTGAATCGGTCTTGAAAAAACCTATTGAACAAGGCAATTGCAATGCCAAGTAGTGCAAGAGCTCTGAGGGCTCGCCATATAAATCGGAACATTTACATTCTCTCCCTAATTGGGTTAGTGATTACGCACAGATAGTTTGCAGCTTATCTGAGTCCAGACAAAACAGTTTCTACATTCTAGCTCGAGCTAGCTTTCCAGTCGGATGGATTGGTGTTTGTGCTCGGTAAATTTCCACAATTACAGAATCAATTTAGTGAACAGTGTTTGCCTGGCATCAACGATGTGCGTGGAAATAGTCTAACTAGGTTTATGGTGTCCGTTAAGGTAGGGTTCAATATGGTTATGCAATATTTGGCAGTGTTGTTATATGGCTGACAAAGCGCTCCCGGCTACGAGCCGGGATATACGAAGAATATGCAATTGGTTGATTGATCGAGAAGATGAAGCTCGTCCTTGGCATGCTCGAGAGATGTTTCAGCTTGTGGTGCACCATTCAGAAGATCCTAATTTGTTTGAGTCGATCGAGCAGGCAGCTGCTGATTCTGCAGTGAGCGGACGACCGATTTCTGTCGCCCTTACGATGGTGGGAGATAGGCTCAGAGAGGGATGGGTTTTAGAAAGAATGGCGATACATGATGTTGCTAAAGCAAAATCATTTGATGAACGTTTTCGCAGGCTTAGTTCGGCGATTCTGCAGTCTCTTGGCACTGGTTTAGAGCGTGGTCTCATTTATAGACTAAATGTTATGGCTGGTGAGAAAAAGGATGACAGTGCCCGTGCAGAGCTTGAAGGTATTATGCAAATAAATGCCGCCGCCAATTCCACATTGGATTTGGAGCAAACCTCGTATTTGGCAGCTAAAACTGTTGCCGATGTGATGGGGCTTGATGAATGTTCGGTATGGATACTTGATGACAAAAGTAATAGGTTGGTTCTGCACCGAACGCACGGCTTGAACCCCGATCTCATTGGCAAGGCGTCTATGCAAGTTGGGGAAGGTATTGCTGGCAGTGCCGCCGAACTTGGAGAGTCGGTGGCGGTTCGCGATGCTTGGGCAGATCCTCGGTTCCGGGTATTTCCGAACCTAGGTGAAGAACAATATCGCAGTATCCTGGCTGTGCCAATAGTGCAATTTACTGCGAAGCGTTTGCTTGGCGTGCTTAGCATGCACAGCCGGGAATATCGAGATTTTAGCGGTGCGGAAATCGAGTTTGTTGAAACTGCGGCAGGTCAACTGGCTATGGCACTGTGGAATGCGAATCTGTACGAGCAAACGGATGAAGAGTTACGGCGTCGGTATAGCGAATTAACTACGCTTCAAAGAATAGGGCAGAGCCTAACTTCTAACTTGAACTATCGTGATGTTTTGGATCAAATTACAAGTTATGCGGCCTCTATCATTGAGGCAGATAAGGCGGCCATATTTGAGGTTGATAATGACCGGATATTTATTGTGGCACACCATAAGATCGGGCCTGCATATCGGCAGTTGAATATGCGTGTAGGTGAAGGAGTTGCAGGTGAAGTTGTGAAATCTCAGCAGCCGGCTATTGTGATCGACGCATTGACCGATCGAAGATTAATGGCGTCACCGGAGATGATTCGTGAGGAAGGGTATTCTTCAATGCTTTGTGTCCCATTAAAGTCTCGTGGACGTGTTCTTGGTGCCATTACAATTTACTCTGAATCGCGTCGCGAATTTGGCGATCATGATGTTCGTTTGGTGTCCTCATTTGCTGATCAGGCTGCAATTGCTATGGACAATGCTAGATTGTATGCTCAGGCCAATGATGACATGGAACGAAACTCATTATTGCTGCGAGAGCTCCATCACCGAGTTAAGAACAATCTGCAAACTGTTGCCTCACTATTGAATATGCAAAGCAGGCGTACCGAGTCGCCTGAAGCGGGGGATATTCTTGCGCTGAGTGCAGGTCGAATTACTGGCATGGCTGCCGTACACGACTTACTGTCTGGTGATCGCATAAATGTTACTACGGCAACAGATATTGTTTCGACGATGGCCGACATTGCTCGATCGGATATTGTGGCTATGGGGAAAAACATTGCAATTTCTGTCGAAGGGCAACTTGTGGATATTCCTGAAGACAAAGCTACTACTTTTGCACTAGTAATAAACGAATTAATTTGGAATGCCATAGATCACGGGTTCTCTGATAGAAAGGAGGGACAGATCACAGCGAAAATATCTTTTCAAGATGGTGACCTATTGGTTGAAGTTAGGGACGATGGAAGGGGGTTGCCGACCAATTTTGATGTAGGGGTTAACGCTGGGTTAGGGTTGTCGATAGTTAATCAATTGGTGGTAAGGGATCTGAAAGGAAAATTCCAAATATCTGGTGTCGACGGGACAGTGGCAAGTGTGATGTTTAGTCCTTAGCTGGCGAGATTTAATTTCGGTTAATACAATTCCCTGTCCGGTAGTAATTAACAACTAAAACGATATAATTAGTAGATAATATGTGCTACTCTACCGTAACTGGCTCTGAAGTATTGGGATGTCCAACTAATAGATAAAAGAATTTTGGAGAGATTTAATGACGTTACAGCTAGGTGATATTGCTCCCGATTTCACTGCAGAATCTACAGATGGTCAGATTTGTCTGCATGCTTATCTTGGGGATTCTTGGGGATTACTTTTCAGTCATCCGGCGGATTTCACTCCCGTTTGCACTACGGAGCTTGGTCGTGTTTCTGCTTTGAAAAATGAGTTTGATAAACGTGATGTGAAGGTGCTTGGTTTAAGTGTCGATGGACTAAATGATCATGTTGTATGGTCATCTGATATTGAGGAGACTCAAGGTACGGCTTTGAATTTTCCTCTGATAGCAGATCCAAATCGGGAGATCGCGACAACTTATGGAATGATTCATCCAAACGCTGACAATACGCTTACAGTGCGATCTGTCTTTGTTATTGGTCCGGACAAGACGTTGAAATTGAGCCTGACTTATCCTGCTAGCACCGGCAGAAACTTTGATGAGATTTTACGAGTTTTGGATTCGCTCCAATTGACTGCCAATCATCAGGTGGCAACTCCGGCAGATTGGACCAATGGTCAGAATGTAATCATCTCTCCGACAGTAAGTGATGAGGAAGCTAAGGCTAAATTCCCTAATGGTTGGGACTCTCCCAAGCCGTATCTGCGCATTGTTTCTCAGCCTGGCGATTAGCCTGAGGGACATGAGACGTGAATATAGGAGTGGATATCAGCTGTGCTCAGCCTGGATGTCCAGTCTAAATTCCAGTGTGCCAGTCCCACGTTAGAATGTCCATAGGAAATACGGGACCTTCATAACATACGCGTTTTGGGCCAGATTTCGTGGCTACTACACAGCTGTAGCAAATGCCGAGACCACAAGCCATTCGGGCCTCTAGGGCAAACTGGACAGGTTTGCGTTTGTTCGCAGGTGTATGGTCAATGCGATTTATTTTATGGTCTATTGCTTGCAGCATTGGTGTAGGTCCGCAAGCGAATACCTGGTCAGCCCAATGATAATTGTCCGCTAGGAGGTCGACCACTGTGCCTTGGTGACCTAAGGATCCATCGTCTGTAGCCGTGAACAAATCACTGTCTCTAGGTGTGAACTTTCTTGGAGTGATGCCGTGTAGTGACCGCGCTCCGTTGAGGATGATTGTCTTTGTATGTTCATTTTCGTATTGATTCGCTAAGGCAATTAGTGGTCCCATCCCGATACCACCTCCGAGCATTAGTAAGTGGCGCGTATCTGGCAATACAGTGAAAGGGGAACCCAATGGACCTACGGTGTCAATTTTATCACCCGGCGAGCAATTTGATAGCCATTCCGATCCTCTGCCCACCACGTGATAGAGAATTGAAGCTGACTCTCTGTCTGGATCGATGGAGGATAAACTGTATGGTCGTCGTAATAAAGGATCATCACTCTCAGAGTTCAGCATATGGACGAATTGCCCGGGCTGAGCATTATTGCTAATCGATTCCGAACGGAAATTGATCCACCACAACTCATTCGACAGTTTTGTATTACTCGTTACTTCAACGTATTGGGAATCAAGATTCATTTTGTTGGATTTCCCATACGATAACTGTCAATCGTTTTGACGTTGTATCCGTCCCTGCCGGCTACGATAGCTTTAGTCAGCGAGGCAGCTGTATCAAGCGAAGTTAGACATGGCACTTGACTTTCGGCAGCTGCCCGCCTCATATGAAATCCGTCCTGAAGTGTAGAACGTTCTCGGGTTAATGTATTGATGATCAGAATTGTAGAAGGGTCTCGAATTCTTTCAATTATTGTCGGAGACCCCGACACCGATTGACGCAACCTGCTAACTGTTTCCACAACTAAACCATGCTTCCGCAGGAAAATTGCAGTACCTTCAGTAGCCATCAATGAATACCCGTTTTCGTATAGTAGTCGTGCAATTGGTAAGGATTCCGACTTGTCACGGTCTGCTATCGACATCAGTACCGTTCCAGAATCAGGTATCTCAAGCCCGGACGACACCACCGCTTTGTAGAGTGCTGGGCCATATGAGTGATCAATTCCCATAACTTCGCCTGTAGATTTCATTTCTGGGCCTAGAAAAGTATCTACGCCGGATAACTTGGCCATTGAAAATACGGGTGCTTTCACTGCTACCAATGGCTTGTTTGGATACAAACCATCACTGAAACCTAATTCACTCAGTTTCATTCCTAACATAATTTCTGTAGCAAGTCGCACCATTGGCACTCCAGTTACTTTACTCAAGAATGGTACTGTTCGGCTGGCCCTAGGATTAACCTCTATGACATACACGTCTTCGTTCCAGACTACGTACTGTATATTGACCAGTCCACGCACGTTTAGTGCCTTACATATTCTCTGAGAGTAGTCAGTCAGAGTTTTGACGGAATGATCCGAAAGATTTATTGGCGGATATACAGCAAAGCTGTCTCCGGAATGTACCCCGGCTCTCTCCACATGTTCCATGATTCCGGGTATCAGTGTATTTTCGCCATCACATATTGCGTCGACCTCTACCTCCATACCCTCAAGGTATTTATCTATCAAAACTGGGTGTTCAGGAGATGGTTGTGTCACCTCAGTTATATACCTCTCTAAACTTGATCGGTCCGAAGCGATCTCCATAGCCCTTCCACCTAACACGTAAGATGGCCTTGCTAGGACCGGGTAACCTAAGTTGTCTGCTACTTGGAGAGCATCTTCGATGTTTCTAATAGTGGCTCCGGGGGGCCTAGGAATCCCGAGCTGTTCCAGTAGTTCATCGAATTTCTCGCGGTCCTCGGTCGCATCTATGGAAGATACTTTGCTGCCGGCTATTGGAATCCCTAGGTTGTATAACGGGCCGGCCAGATTTACCGCGGTCTGTCCGCCGAATTGAACTACAGCCGGCGGATAAGATCCGTTGGATTCGTTATCGATAACGTCAGCGACACTTTCTTCGTCTAATGCTTCGAAATAAAGCCGATCACTTGTGTCAAAATCTGTACTGACAGTCTCGGGATTGCTGTTGATCATCACGCTGCGTCTTCCTCGACTTTGTAGTGCCCAGGCTGAATGGACACTGCAATAATCGAACTCTATTCCTTGCCCTATTCGTATAGGTCCTGATCCAATGACCACCGCAGATTGTTCCCCAAATGGCTCCGCTTCATTTTCATGTTCATAGGTGCTGTAGTAATAGGGTGTATAGGCTTCAAACTCAGCAGCACAAGTATCAACAAGTTTGTACACAGGTCGAATTCCGAGTGAATGGCGCAGCTCTCTCACGCGCAAAGGCAACAGATCAACTAGGCTGCCTATCATTTCATCAGAAAACCCTAGTTGTTTAGCTTCCCAAAGCAAGTCTGCATCCAGAGGATTACTGAGTAGTCTTAGTTCCATCATATGAATATTTGCTAGTTTACTGATGAAAAAAGGGTCTATTCCTGTATTGGCCGCAATAGATTCAACAGACCTGCCTCGTCGAAGTGCGGCCATAAGTGCCCATAGTCTTTGATCGTTAGGTGTGGTTACTACACGATTAAGTTCTTCTTCTGAAGACCAGGATGGATCCTCCCAAAGGAGCGTTCTCCCACCTACTTCTAGTGAACGCACAGCCTTATTTAGGGAGGCCTCTATTGTTCGTTCTATAGCCATTACCTCTCCTGTAGCCTTCATCTGGGTTCCTAAGGTGCGATCCCCCGTAGGAAATTTATCAAATGGCCACCTTGGTATTTTTGCCACGACGTAGTCAAGGGCAGGTTCAAAAGCGGCGGTTGTTTCACGAGTTATCGGGTTAGATATCTCATCAAGATTTAATCCAACAGCAATTTTTCCTGCGATTCGAGCTATGGGGTAACCCGTGGCTTTCGATGCTAATGCTGAGGATCTACTTACCCGAGGATTGACCTCTATGACTCTGTAATCAAATGAGTGTGGGTCTAATCCGAGTTGAACATTACACCCTCCCTCGATCTTTAAGGATCTGATTATGTTGATGGAAGCTGATCGTAATACTTGATATTCCTTATCACTCAACGTCTGGCTGGGAGCAAACACTATAGAGTCTCCGGTATGCACTCCCATAGGGTCGAAGTTCTCCATGTTGCATACTGTGATGCAATTGTCAGCACCGTCCCGCATAACCTCATATTCGATTTCTTTCCAACCGGATAGATATTCCTCAACCAGGACTTGTCCAATGGGACTATTTTCTAGTCCGTTAGTCACTATGTCCTCGAAAGTGTCAGCGTTTAACGCAATACCTCCGCCTGTTCCTCCCAAAGTGTAGGCTGGCCGGATGATCAACGGGAATCCTATATCGGACGCAGCTTCCCAGGCTTCTGGCAGAGATTCTGCTATTGAGCTGCCCGGAATAGGTTCTCCGATTTTCAACATCAATTTTCGGAATTTATCACGGTCTTCAGCTTGTTCAATAGCCTGGATAGGGGTTCCCAATACTCGAACTTCATGTTTAGCTAATATTCCTAAATCAGCTGCCTGTTTTGCTAGGTTGAGTCCTGTTTGCCCTCCCATGGTTGGCAATATGCCGTCTGGTTTTTCTATTGTTAATACGCGTTCGAGTACCTCGCAAGTCAGAGGTTCAATATACACCCGGTCTGCAATGTCCTCGTCAGTCATTATTGTTGCGGGGTTGGAATTTATCAGTACTGATTGAACACCTTCTTCTCGCATCGCTTTGCATGCTTGGGTGCCGGCATAGTCGAATTCTGCTGCCTGTCCTATAACTATCGGACCAGACCCTAGAATTAATACTTTGTTCAGATTATTGTTTTTCAAATTTCTCCACCATATCAAGGAAGCGGTCGAACAGATATTGATTGTCCTGAGGGCCTGGAGATGCTTCAGGATGGTACTGAATAGTGAATATTGGAAGGGAATCGTGAGTTATGCCTTCGACAGACCCGTCATTTAAATTTACATGACTAACCCGGTATCCACGAGAGGTTGGGATTGATTTTTCATCCACCTGAAATCCATGGTTCTGTGAAGTGATATGAACCTGGCCGGTTAATAAATCTTTGACCGGGTGGTTGGCCCCGCGGTGGCCAAATTTTAGACGGCTTGTGGAGGCTCCAATTGCCAACGCCACTAATTGATGGCCCAGACAAATACCCATCATTGGTATCTTGCCAATGACAGCCTTGATCGAATTAATTGCAATATTAGCTTGTTCAGGGTCACCAGGCCCATTTGCTACAACTATGCCTGCCGGATTAAGACTGTTTATATCTTCTGGGCTAGTGTCATAGGGGAGCAGGAATACTTCGCAGCCTCGGATGATTAAAGACCTGAGGATGTTCGTTTTCGCCCCACAATCCAGAACTGCGATTCTATGTGTTGCCTTGCGTTTTATAGGGGCTTTCCAGGGCGCCCAATAAGAGTCTTCAAACAAACTTGTGTCTGTGCTGGTGACTTCTTCTACGAGATTCTGGTCTGACAATGGCAAAACTGATCTCGCGCGAGCTACTTGATCATCTAAAAATGCGTCCAATCCTTGTGCCCGTCCTGTAGTCCAAATGAATGTTCCAGGATCAGGGAAATCACTCGGAGTCTGTCCGATTAACGCTCGGTATATACCTCCGTTTCGCAATATCCGAACAAGTTGTCTCGTGTCTATGCCACCAATGATTGGGATATTGTTTTGCGAAAGAAATCTGGGGAGACTTTCCTTGTATCTCCAATTACTCGAATTGGGAGATAGCTCTCTGACTACTAGTCCTGAAATCCACGGTTGCCGCGATTCAACATCTTCAAGATTGGTGCCATAGTTGTTGATCAGGGGATAAGTTAGGGTCACAATCTGGGATCGATACGAGGCATCCGTGCAAATTTCCTGGTACCCAGTCATGCTGGTATTAAATACTAATTCGCCACTAACATCTTCGTTTGCTCCGTATCCATAACCAAAGAAATGTTGTCCGGTTTCAAGGGTCAAGACAGTCAAAGTCCTGGTTGGTGATGACTTTTGCAATTGATTGTTACCTTTAATCGAGGATTCAGGGTGGATCAATTGTGTGAACTCTCGTGATCGGATGAGTCATAAACGACTGATCCTTCGAAGATGGTCCACATTACTTTTCCTTTTAAGGTCAGTCCGTGATAAGGAGTGTTTTTGCCTTTAGATAGGAACGTTGTCCTATTGACTGTCCAATCCTTTGTAGGATCAAAAACCAGGATATCGGCAGCCGATCCAATGCCTAATGTGCCGTACGGCAATCCATATGCACGCGCCGGGTTGACAGTCATCTTCTCGAGTAGAGAAGACATTTCCATGGTGCCATCGTGGACCAGTGCCAGAGATGACGCTAGAGCAGTTTCGAAGCATGAAAATCCTGGTGCTGCACTGACATATTCCAGATCTTTTTCATGAGATGCGTGTGGGGCATGGTCTGTTCCGATACAGTCAATAATGCCTTCGGCCAGGGCCGTTCTCAGTGCCTGCACGTCCTCTATCTCTCTCAGCGGAGGGTTAACTTTCGTATTGCCATCGTAAGGGGCCAAGCGTGCCTCGCTTGGGTTTTCCCGTCCATTTACTAATGAGTCAGTGAGCGTTAAATGGTGTGGTGTAACTTCTGAAATAAAGTTGATATCGTGTTCTTTTGCCAGACGAAGGATTGGTACCGAACCCCTAGAGCTAATATGCAAAGCGTAGTATTTCCCTCCAGTTAATTGAGTTAGAGATAAGTCCCGTGCCAACATGATTTCTTCAGCTTGTCTCGGTGCTCCTACAAGACCTAACTTCGTTGACACTATGCTTTCGTTCATCGAGGAGCCTGCTATTAGGCTAGGGTCTTCGGCATGGTTGGCAATTGGTAAGTCGAATTGAGACGCATACTCTAGTGCATGCCTCATAATGAGTGGATCGCCCAAAGGGATCCCGTCATCAGAGAACCCTATGGCTCCTGCCGATGCGAGCTCGCCCATTTGGACTAGTTGCTTACCCTGCATATTCACAGTGATAGATGCTAATGGAAGTACTCGTATAGAAGCTTCTTCCTTGGCGAGTTTTAAGATTGTTTGGAGGGTTTCGAGGGAATCTACAACTGGCTTTGTGTTAGCCATACTACAGACTGTGGTAAATCCCCCTGCGGCAGCTGCCCTGGATCCACTATAGATGGTTTCCTTATACTCAAATCCGGGCTGTCGCAAATGACAATGGGGATCTACCAGCCCAGGCGACACTATTAAGTTTTTTGCGTTGATGATGGTAGATCCGTCAGGTGCTGCTAGATTAGTGCCTACGGCTTCTATCCGACCGTTAATAATCAGCAGATCGGCAATGTTGTCATATCCATTGGCTGGGTCTATAACCTGACCATTTTGAATTAGTATGCTCTTAGCTTTGGCCAATCGGCGCCTCCCGACTATTGCCAGACAAGAGATATATGATCGACATACGGGTTGCAACACCGTTGATCACTTGTGATTGTATTTTGGACTGCTCTCCATAGGCCACTTCATCTGAAATCTCAACACCACGATTTATTGGCCCTGGATGCATCACTATGGCGTTTGGATTTGCCAACCCTAAGCGTTTTGTGTTGATCGAGTATAGTTTGGCATATTCTCGTATGTCAGGCATAGACATGCTAGTCATTCGCTCTTTTTGTATGCGAAGGGCCATTATTACATCGGCTCCTTCTATCGCTCGATCCAAATTAGGGTCGGTGGAGATTTGATCTTGAAAACCCGGAATTTCTTGCATGTGGGAGGGCAATAATTGAGAAGGACCACTGAGGACTACTGTGGCCCCCATTTTTGTGAGACCCCAAATATTGGATCGTGCTACACGACTATGAAGTATGTCTCCGACAATCACAACACGCTTGCCTCTGATTTGACCAAATTCTGAATTGATAGTGAACATATCCAATAGGGCTTGACTAGGGTGAGCGTGGGACCCATCGCCAGCATTGATCACTGGTATATCTAGAGTTCTGGCAGCCAAATAAGGCGCGCCTGATGCATGATGCCTTATGACAAGAACGTTTGCTCCTAAAGACTGTATGGTGTTTAGAGTATCTGTCACAGATTCACCTTTTTCGACACTGCTTCCTGAATTACCTATGCTGATGACATCAGCACCCAAGCTTTTCGCTGCTAGTTCGAATGAAACTCGCGTTCGGGTGCTTGACTCAAAAAAAACCATGGCGACTGTTTTGCCGCGTAGAGTCGGCACCCGAGCAATTGGTCTTCGTAGAATTGGCAACATAGCTTTTGCGGTGTCTAACACTGTCAAAATGTCTTCGCTGCTGTAGGTATCTAGATCCAACAAATTTTTTTGTTTGAAGCTAGTCATAATTCATCATCAGCACGAGTCAATGCCACTAAATCTTCGCCGTCAAATTCAGATATTTGGAGTACAACTTGCTCATCTTGTCCGGTAGGTAAGTTTTTGCCAACGTAATCGGCTCTTATTGGCAGTTCACGGTGCCCTCGGTCAATCATGACAGCCAATTGGATGGTACGAGGTCGGCCGTGGTCATTCAACGCATCCATTGCTGCCCGAACACTACGTCCTGTGTACAAAACGTCATCTACTATTACTACACTCATGTTATCAATACTGTGTGGGATATCGGTAGGGCTTACAGATGGTGGACGCATCTTCATCGATAGATCGTCTCGATACATAGTGATGTCGAGTTGCCCGACTGGTGGGCGGTGTGATTCTATTCGATGAATGACGTCGGCGATTCTTTCGGCAAGAGGTACTCCTCTAGTGCGGACTCCAACAAGCACCAAGTCAGTACAGCCTTGATTTTGTTCAAGTATCTCGTGGGCGATACGTTCTATGGCTCGACGCATGGCCCCTGAGTCCAAAATGGTCTTTACCATACTAAAGAAAAACCCCCCCGGCCGGGAGGGTACAACCACTGTTTATCAGCACAAAACACACCATAGTTGATACACAATCCTTTCCGCCTCACTGGGTCGGATTAAAGGCATGGAGAGTATATTGTTTTATGACTTCCTAGCAAAGTCGGTTTTATCCAAACTTTAGAGCTAACGAGTATTTTGGACAAAAGTTGCTAATGTTTTTAGATCAGATTGTGTGATTTCTCACAATTATGTCCTCACGATGTCTACCGGTCCCGACAAATCGTATAGGTACCCCAATGTGCTCTTCGATACGCAATACATAATTTTGTGCCTCGGGTGGTAAGTCTTCCCATTCGCTTATTCCTGCCGTGGGTTGGGTCCAGCCAGGTAGCTCTTGATATACGGGTTCAGCTCGGTAAAGTTCATGTGTGTTAGGAACCCAGTCGATTTGCTTGCCTCTGACTTTGTATGCTGTGCAAACTGGAATATTACGAAGAGAGTCCAATAAATCTATCTTCGTGAGTGCCAAATCTGTCAGACCGTTAATTGCGGATGCGAATTTGACTGCAACAGTATCCATCCAACCTACCCGTCTAGGTCTTCCGGTGGACACACCAAATTCTTGCCCTTGAACTCTTAATTGTTCTCCGACCTCATCATTGAGTTCGGTTGGGAACGGCCCTTCTCCGACGGACGATGTAAATGCTTTAGCGACCCCTATCACTTTGTCGATTTGATTAGGAGCTATCCCTGATCCTGTTGAAGCCCCGCCCGCAGATGGGCTTGACGAGGTCACATATGGATAGTGTCCCCAGTCTAAATCCCGCATTATCCCCAATTGTCCTTCGAGGACAATGTTTTTGTTCTTTTCTAGAGCTTCCTTGATGATTGGGAACGAATCTACCACGTAGGGTTGGATCTGTTCTCCCCAATTGAGACACCTATGTATCATTTCTTCGGCGTCTACTGGATCAACTCCTAAAACGGCTTCAAGATATAAGTTTTTCTGTCTGATGACATGTGGAAGGTATCGCCGTAAATATTCTTCCTCAAATAAATCTGCGATTACAACGCCCGAGCGAGCTGTTTTATCCGAGTATACGGGCCCGTTCCCTCTTCGTGTGGTTCCTTGTGCAAGGTCCCCTCGACCTTCTTCTTCAGCAGAGTCGAT
>Ga0310344_10001793_pt1 | contig 16269 bp, 12 predicted proteins | sample HC15DNA20200_MG_FD_203801 | JGI IMG/M metagenome (GOLD analysis project Ga0310344, IMG submission 203801) | Marine microbial communities from station ALOHA, North Pacific Subtropical Gyre - HC15-DNA-20-200_MG | ecosystem: Environmental > Aquatic > Marine > Oceanic | place: Pacific Ocean: North... | reverse complement strand
TTTAGTTGCTTGGTTATTATTAGCATGGTTTGTTTTACCAACTTTTTTGCCAAATTTATTTGGTTTGAATGAAGTAAGTATTGTTGTAAGAGCGATGATTGTATTATCTATATTTGCTAGCGCATATATTGCTGAGGTAATAAGAGGAGGATTACAGTCAATACCAAAAGGTCAATTGGAAGCAGCCGATGCTTTGGGTTTAAGTACTATAGATTCTACTTTCAATATCATATTGCCTCAAGCAATCAGAGTAGTAATACCGGCTTTAGTTAGTACATTTATTGCTATGTTTAAAGATACTTCATTAGTGTTTATACTTGCTCTTACTGATTTGTTACAAGTGGGAAGATTAATCCCTGAACAGGAACCAGAATTTTTTGGTAGGCAATTAGAAGCTTTATTAGTAGTAGCATTTTTGTTTTGGGTTGTTTCAATTTCTTTATCGAATTTAAGCTCTAGACTAGAGAAAGCTATGGGTATAGGAGTAAGATAATAGAGGAGGTTTAAAATGAAAAATAAAAAAGAAATAATTATTACAGAGAATGTTGAGAAGTCATTTGGGAACTTCCAGGCTTTAAAAGGAATTACGGCAACAGTGAAAGAAAGTGAAGTTGTTGTAGTTTTTGGTCCTTCTGGTTCAGGTAAATCTACTTATATAAGAACTTTGAATAGACTAGAATCTCATGATTCAGGAAGAATAATTATAGATGGTGTTGAACTGAACGATGATGTGAAAAACTTAGAGAAAGTTAGATCAAATGTAGGTATGGTATTTCAGTCATTTAATTTATTTCCTCATCTATCAATATTAGGGAATATTACTTTAGCTCCTAGAAAAGTTAAGAGAATGAAAAAGAAAGAAGCTGATGATCTAGCCATGGGTTTACTTGAAAGAGTAGGTATTCCTGAACAAGCAGAAAAATTCCCAACACAACTATCTGGGGGGCAACAACAAAGAGTAGCTATAGCACGAGCATTGGCTATGCAACCAAAAATAATGTTATTTGATGAACCAACTTCAGCATTAGATCCGGAAATGATTAAAGAAGTTTTAGATGTAATGAGGGAACTGGCAGATTCAGGTATGACAATGATATGTGTTACCCATGAAATGGGTTTTGCAAGAGAAGTGGCAGATAGATTTCTATTTTTTGATCAAGGTTTATTGATAGAAGAGGGTTCTCCTGATCACTTTTTTTCTAATCCTAAAGAAGATAGAACTAAACTTTTCTTGAGTCAGATATTGTAATATTTTCATGAGTCCTTCTGAATCCTTTGAAAATATTGAAGATTATAAAAAAATAAATAGAGATTTTGAGATTGTTTTAGCAACTAGGGCCAGCAGGTTAGCAGCTAAAATATTGGATTTATTTTTTTTTCTAGCAATGATTGTTCTTGGTTTAATGTTAGCTAGTTTTTTTGGTGAAATGAGTTTTAGAGATATGTATTTTTGGTTAATTGAGTTGCAAACCAATGAGATTTCCACTTCTAAAAGTATTAATTCATCTCCAGAAGGATTTCAAATTTTATTGATAGTATTATCCTTTTTTTCTGTAATATTTATTCAAGCTAGGTTGTTGGTAAGAGATGGGCAGACTATAGGAAAAAAAATCATTGGAATAAAGATTATAAATGCATTTAATTTGGGTAAAGTAAAGTTGATTAACATTATTTTTATAAGATGGATATTTTTTGAGATTCTGTCTGTTCTTCCTTTTGGAACTATTATTGTTTTAGCAGATGTTGTCTTTATTTTCAGAAAAGACAGAAGATGTCTTCATGATATGTTATCAGGTACAGTTGTATCTCAAAAAAACGAAAATCTTTCCTGAATTTTTAAGGAGTATTTTCTTCTATTACTTTAGTTAATTTAGTCCTTACATCATTGGATTCTAAAGTATCATCAGATTCAAAAACGGGATTTAGTTCCTCTAAATCATTTTCTAAATTAAATAATTTTCCATCATCATATAGTTTCCATTTTTCATCTCTTGCAAAAACATATTTAAATTCTCTATTTGATCTTGCATCTCTTCGAGGATTTTTAGGATCATAATAAAAATATAACCAATCCCTAGGGTTTCCTTTTTGACCAGATAGTTGAGGAAGAAATGATTGTCCATCAATAATGAAATCATTTAAGGGTGTTTTGGTAATATCTAAAATTGTAGCTAAAATGTCAGTTGAATCTATTAAATCTAAATTGACTCCAGGGTTTATGGTTCCTGGCATAGAGCATATTAGTGGTACATGGGTACCTCTATCATTAGGTAACCCTTTCCCACCTTGAATTGAGGTAGATCCCATTTCAGAGCTTACTTCAACAGGAGTTCCATTATCTCCAATATAAATTACAAGTGTGTTTTCACTTAAATCTAGTTCATCTAGTTTGTGAATTATTCTTCCCACTATCTTGTCATGATACTCTACCATATCCTTATAATATTTAGGGTCATCTTCCCACCCTTCAACTTCTTCAAATGTTTTTCCTTTTCCTAATGAGATATTTGTTGGAGGATCAAATTCTTCATATTCTGGACTATCTGGGGTGGGCTCAAAAGGTCTATGAGTTAGAGCCATAGGAAAATATACAAAGAAAGGTTCTTCTTGGTTTCTATCAATGAAGTCTAATATATAATCACAAAAAATATCTTCTCCATATTGGCCTTTTGTATTATCTAAATAAGATCCATTTTGGTATATAACTGGATCCTTATATCTTGAACCTTTATCTTCTGTATGATGAGCATGCCATACGCAATATTCATCAAATCCTGCATCTTCAATCTTTTGTCCTTTATTTCTCATTTGAGGTTCTACATCAGGTGGATTGTAAGAATATAATTGCCATTTTCCCGATATTAGAGTTTTATATCCAGCTTCAGTCATTATATGACCAAAGGTTTTTTCGTCTGGTTTCATTAATCCGAATCCAATATAGTTTCTAGAATTATATTTACCTGTCATAAGTTGTAATCTAGTAGGTGTACATAAGGGTTGAACATGAGCTTCTGTGAAGTTAATTCCGTCTGTTGCTAATTTATCTAATACTGGTGTTTCATAAGACGTTCCACCGTTACATCCTAATACTTCATATCCCAAATCATCTGACATTATTAAGATCACATTAGTTTTGTTGTGTTTTTTGCTCATTATTCCTCCAGTAATTTGTATATTTTTAAAATAACATGGTTACTTAATAATTTATATGGTTACTCCTCCATCTACAGCTATAATACCTCCTGTAATCATATTAGAATCTTCAGATGCAAGAAAAGTAGATAAATTTGCTATATCTTGAGGAGTTTGGAGCCTCCCTAGGGGTATTTGACTTAATCTTTGATTATAATTTTCTGGATTATTAATACTTGTATTCCAGTCATTTGGACTATAATCAGAATCATTTCTTATGAAATTTGTATCTACATGCCCAGGGCAAACTAAATTACATCTAATTTTGTCTTTCGCAAAAGCTACTGCTGTACTTTTAGTTAACCCTATCAATCCTGTTTTACTCGCAGTATAAGCTGGGCTAGATGCTGAACCTTTTAGTGAAGCTAATGATCCAATATTGATAATTGATCCTTTACCGGATAATTTAAAAAATGGAATTAATTCTTTTATTCCTATAAAAACACTTGTCAGATTTACATTTAAAATTGTGTTCCAATTTTCTAAATTTTGATTAATAAATTTCTCTCGAAAATTAGTTCCATAGCAATTAACTAATATTGAGATTTTTCCAAATTCTTCAATTGTTTTAGATGATAATTTCTTCCATGATTCTTCATCGGTTGAGTTGAGATGAACATATTTAACCTTATTTTCAGAAGAAAAACTTGAATTTTTTTTAGCTATTAGGTTACCTTTTTCTTCATTAATATCTGCTATTATTACGTTTGCTCCTTCTCTGACAAATGATTCAACATGAGCACTTCCAATATCTCCTGCACCACCAGTAATTATTGCTACTTCATTCTTTAATCTGGTCATATTATTATCCGTAAACGAGTTCAATTAACAGGTATCCGTTAACGTAATTTAACACGTTTAAGTATTTTATTTCTACTAAACTCATTTTGCTTTTTCAGTTTTGAATGTGTTTAAGTATTCAACTATATGTGCTTGTTCAATTTCATTAAGCTTTATATAAGCTTGTTTACTATTTTCTGCTTCTCCTCCATGAACTTTTATAGCCTCAGAGATTAAAGTTGCCCTTCCATGATGTAAAAAAGGAGGCTCACTAGCAAATCCCCATAATTTTTTCGTGATCCATTGATCAGTAGGAACATTATTTCTTGTTGCTAGTTGTTTGACTTTTTCATTATTCAACAAATCTCCCATTTTATGTCTCTTCAAATCAGAAAATAGGGGAATAAGCAATTCATCATTTTCATTTATTTTTAAGTTTGGATAATAATCTTTTAAATCTATATAAATTCCCTTTGTGTCTTCTGCGGATAAATGATCTTTAGGGTTAAAAGGTCCAGGGTCTGAAAATAAGGTGTTTTTAAGTGGCAAATAGGGTCTATGACAATCAGAGCATCCAATTTTTGAGAATAATAATTGTCCATTTTTGGCCGCTTCTTTTTCAATATCGGTCTTTGGTTCTTCCCATTTAGGTATAGGAAGTAATGCTTGAAAAATTGTTAGAGCAGTAATATCTCCCATCGTCAATTCATTAATTACACCATCACCATCATGGTCTTTAGAATCTGATAATAAGTCCATAGCCTTATGAATATCTTCTCGATCTTCGAAAGTTTCTGAAGATTGCATTCCATGATGATGATTCATTGCGTTATTTGTAAAAACTCTTAGGGAAGGAACTACACCTTTTTGAGTAAAAGGTTTAATGATTAAATCTTTATCAACCCCTACTATCTCCGATGTGTCTAAAGTACCATTGGGTTTAGCAGTTAAAAATCCAAACGAAATTTCTTTAGTAATCAATTCTATTCTGACTTCTCTAGATTCATTCAAAGAAATTATTTCAGCGCTTGCTCTTTGAGCTATTAATTCTTTAGACATTTCTCTAGCCAATAGTTCAACTAGTCCAGAACCAAACATTCCTAAAGTGTTTCTTTCATTTCCTATCTCTTTTAGAGTGATATCCTTTCCAAGATCTTCAGTTTCAAAGTCTAAGAAGGGAGATTTTTCCGCTGAAGAAAAAACGTTAGTCACATTACTTCCACCACCACCAATTATAGGCATGTTATGGCAATCAGAGCATGCGCTAGTTTCAGGTCCAGAAATCCGATTAAAATTTTCTGGGAATAATTTTTTATCTCTTCTAGTTCTATTTCCAGAACTTTGTGGTCTGCCAAATCCATCTAATGAATTAAAATTTGCTGTAAATAATTTTTCTCCATGTAAAATTAGTTCTTCTATAGTAATTTGACCAGATTCAATATCTTGTTGTTTTAAGTGGGTTTTTATTGAAGGCTCATCTCCAATGAAGATATTTTCGTTAGTTTCTGTACTACATCCAATACTAATAGTGAATAGACAGAAAAGAACTAATAAATATTTTATCTGTCTAGTCATCATATATTTAAAAATCTGATAATAATTCTAAGGAACTATAGGAAGGGAAATCCAAAAAATATAATGTGAAATGCTGTACTCCAGATTCTACATAATTATTTATTTTTTCTTTACATTCATCTATTTGTCCTATTATAAAATTAGATTCAATAATCTCTTTAGACTCCTGTCTAGTGGGTACAACATTACCTGCAGTTTTCAAGAAATACCTAAACCAATCAATAATTTCGTCATTAATACCTTTGTCAGTAATTAGTATTCTTGATTCCATTGTTTTTTCAATTCTAGAATAATCAGTTCCTTCGTTTTCACAATGAGATTTTAATATGGATAACTTTCTAGAATATTCTTTGGCAGTAACTGCAGGAATATTCCAAATATCTGCATATTTAGCTACTAATTTTAATGTTCTTTTTTCACCACCTCCACCTATCAATAATGGAGGGTAAGGTTTTTGAGTTAATTTGGGAGTTAATTTTGTGTTAGGTGTAGGAAAATGATTATAATCTGGATGTTTATTGTCTTTAAAAATATTTAGAATTATTTCTATATATTCTTCAAAAGCATCCATTCTGATTCCTACTTTTTCTATCCAAGGAAACCCATATGCATTTTGTTCTTCTTTATACCAACCAGCACCAATTCCTAGATCAAATCTTCCTGAACTTAAAAAATCTAGTGTGGAAGTCATTTTTGCTAGTAATGTAGGCTCTCTATGTGAGTATCCTAGTACAAGTGGTCCCATTCTAATTCTTTCTGTTTGTTGTGCAATTACACTAAGAATTGTCCAAAGTTCATGTTCTCCCTTTTCATGGCCTAAATGAAAATGATCTGCACCCCATAAAGATGAATATCCTAATTCTTCAGATTTTTTCGCAAAATTAATAATTTCATTAATATTTATTTCAGATGTTTTTGCACTTGATCCTGAAAAAATTGGTAAACATACTCCAAATTTAGTCATACATTCTCCTTAGTTCCGGGATTACTTGTTGGTTAAATATTCTTGCACCATCAAGAGAAGGAGAATCAAGAAACCAAAACATAAAATTTGTTACTCCTAATTCTATGTACTCTTTTAATTTTGAAATAATTATTGATGGGTTACCTGATACGTTTGATTTATTCCAGTTTTCCCAATCTCCAAAATAGTTATTTTTAGGATTATTTAAATTTATTTCTTTTTTAATTCTTTCAATATCTTCTTCATCTTTTCCAATAAGGATTTCTAATTCAACAGACTTGTTTAAGGTATTAAAATCTCTGTTATGGTCATTAAAAACCTTTTTTAATTTCTTTTGAGTTTCCTTGTATTCTTGTATTCCAACAGGAGTCACATTCCACCAATCTCCATATTTTGCTATTATTTGGAATATTTTTTTGTTCCATTCTCTAACTTGGTTACTTTCAGTTAAACTGCCAATCCATATTTGAGGGTGTGGTTTTTGTAATGGTTTTGGATATAAAAGAGGTTCATGAATATTATAATGTGTACCTTGAAAAGAAATAGGTTTTTGAGTCCACATTAACTTAATAATTTTTATAGCTTCTTCAAGTTGTTCAATTCTTTCTGAATCTGATAAAAAATCATAACCGTAGGATGTGACTTCATTTTTTGTTCCTGGGTGTCCTCCATCAATGAAAAAATTAATTCTGCCATTAGTAATAATATCTAGAGTAGAATACATTTTTGCAGTTAATGAGGGGTTTCTTAGAAGATTGTTGAAATGAATATGGCCCAATCTAAGTCTTTTTGAAATATTTGAGGCCCATGATAAAGTCGTTAATCCTTCAAGTATTGGTGTATCATTGCTCATATTTAAATGATCTGCAACCCAAATGGAATTGAAATCCATTAAGTCTATTTCCCTTACTAAACTATCCAAGGTATTTGGGTTTAAAGAATTTACCATAGGAGTTCTAGCCATTCTATCATTCCCGCCAGGGAATATAGGTAAGCAAAATCCAAAATCGATCATTCTTGTCCTCTTTTAATTTATTATATTTATATAATCTTTATACATTTTTAAATTATTGAAAAGTTTGTTCTTCTGTGGAAATAGATTTAAGAATATTTTTTATACCTATAATCGAACTAAGAAAAACTATAATTACAGCTGAAATGATAATTGAATAATATATTGACCAATTCACTTTCAAATATATTGGGAGATATAACAGAGTAGAAGTTGAATAGAATACTTCAATAAGTTCATTTACTAAAATTTTCGTTATAAAACTACTGGTAAAAATTCCTAATAAGATTCCTACAATTATTACTATCAAATATTCTAATATGACATGAGTAAATATTATTCTAGAATTTATTCCAATTCTTTTTGATGAAATCCATTCTGAAGATCTTGTAATTACTTGAATAGATACGAAACTTATACTTCCTAGAACTAGTAAAACTGGGATAATATATAAAGACAAAATGTTTAACCCATCCAATCCTCCCTCTGTTACTTTATTATCTTTTAAAGATTCTATTAAGTTATCTTTTATAAAATATTTTTGTTGGTTTTCTTGAACAGAAAAATCTAACATTGAAGAATTTAATTTTGAATCAGATTGATTTGATTCTATTGAATTAGAGAAAAAATTTTCAGTTGAAATATTATTTTTTGAAGATGCAAATATCTCAGTAGAATTAAATCTTAATGGACCTCTAATTTCTAAAAAATTTATTAAATCATCACCATCTAGAATTATAAATCCATTTTCTGAAGGATCTAGTGTTGGAAACAATTCAAGGCTATCTACTATTTTGAGTTGTACATAATGACCGCCTAATTTAGCAATAAATTTTTCTCCTACTTGATGAAGATTTTCTTTTAAGAATGATTTACTAGTAATAATTGGTAATTCGTTAAATGAAGATAAGTATATTCCTCTGATACCTTCATCTGATCCAGAACCAAAATTAATTTCCATATATTCAGAATCAGATTCTCCTTCCAGATAATAAAAATTTAAATTTGTATCTATTCCTTCAGAAGTTGGAAGAGTTTGCCAAGAATTTGACTCGTTTATAGGAATAACACCTAAATAATTAAACCTACCTTCGCTATTATTTAAATTATTATTTGTTGAAAAATTTATCTCTTTGATTTTAAGAGTGAATTCTGTTGATAAATCTTCTGGAGAAGTTTCATAAACAAGTATTCCTATTATTTCTATAGATTCTTTTATTTCCTCATCTAAATTTATGTAGTAGCTAGACCAATTTATATCAGGATGATTTTTTTGATGGCAATCAAATACTTTACAATTAGAGATTGGAATAGTTTCATGTTTTCCATTATTGAATTTTACTCTTAACCATAATTGCACGTGAGAAGGGATTGGAGTTGAATTATTAATAGTTAATCCTATTGACTTTATATTCTCTTTAATAAAAAGTTTTTCTTGTGAATTATTTATTTGGATTTTGGGCATTAATTCAGATATAGATTTTGAAGAAAAATCTTCTCTATACCATATTGATTTTTCTATTAATTCTGGTTGTACTGCAAGGAATTTAAAGTCTTTTTTTCCTAATTTCCCGACTCCTCTAAAACTCAATGATTGATTATATTGACTTAATACATCTATATTGATTTCAGTTTTATTCAGAGATTTTTCAAGAGGAACATCATTTATTCTGATGTCTCCACCTACTTGGTATGAAAGAGAATCATTAATATGATTATCGACTGTATTTATAATTGTTCTAGAAGATAAAATTGTACATGTTGAAATCCAAAATATTAACAATATCCACGAATATTCATTTGGCTTTCTAGTAACATTTATTAAACTGAATCTTAACCATAGAGGCTTATTAACATTTATTCTAAGTTTTTCGGTAATAAGATTTATTATTTGAAATAATCTTAATACCAAAAAAATCAAACCAAGAATCCAAAACATTGGAATTGCCATTTTTAAGATTGCTATTAGGGCTATATTATCATTACTGTAGTTTGCTAAATATTGAAAATTTGAAATGAGTGATTCCCAAAAACTTACAGACGCTAAAGAAATAATGATTAAGTCTATGTAATACCTTTGAAAGAATGAAGAACTTCTAAATTTATCGAAAATTTTCTGATTTTCTATTGAATTGTTTTGAAGGAATCTTTTAATAAATATTGGAATTGAAATAGCGATGATACTTATAAATGAAGCTAAAATCCCACTCAAAAAATTTACCGAAAAGCCATTCTTAGATTCATTATTTAAAATTTCACTTGAATCAATTATATAAGTTGTCAAATAATTTCCAATAAATGATCCAAGAAGACAGATAGGAAACACAAATAAAAATAACCAGAAAATTATATCTGCAAACAATTGTTTTCCTTTCAATCCTCTCATTTTTAATATGTAAAATTCTGAATTAAATTTTTCTCCTAGTTGTAATATTGGAAGTAGTGAAATGATTAGAGATGTCATTATTAACAAAGATCCTATTATCAATAGAGAAGGCAGAGTATTTTTATAATCATTTAAATTAGATTCTAATCTTTCTGCTATTGGATTAATAATTAAGGAACTTGGAAATTTAAGACTAAGTTGATTTTGAATATTTTTTATATATTCAATAGATTTTGATGGACCAAAGTCGAAAATTAGATTATCAGATAGAAAGAACATCCAATATAAACTAGTTGACCCTTCAGATCTTTCATTTAACTTCAAGAGATCTTTTGAATTTATTGATAAGGGTGTTTCTAGTATTCCATTTGCATTTACTCGAGGATTTACTACACTGGTTTGGCCCATCCAAAATTCATCATTTTCATCTAAATCAAATATTTTAGAAACATGAAACTTAAGTGGTTCAGGATATAATGGATCTGGAATATAGATTATATCTCCCACTAAGATGTCTAACATTTTTGAGGTGTTTTTAGAAATATAAATATTAAAAACTCCTTCTTTATTTTCATCAGTGGAATCTAAGATAGAAACATTTTCAAATAAATTATCTATAGTAACAACTGAGAGACTGTAATCTTTTATAGAAGAAGAATGTTGGGAAACATTTTTCTTATATATTATATTTTTTAATGGAGATTTATTTTTGGAAATATCAAGTTTTATAATTTTCGAATTGTCAGTAATGAAACCAGATTCTTGATTAACTAATTCTTCTATTAATTCTGATTTATTTGCTAAATAGTCTTCCGATAAAGACGCATTTGTATTATTCAACCAAATATTTTTATTACTAACTCCAAGACTATTTACTGTCTTGTTGATTACATTATCTTCTAAATAATTTATATAGATAGTTAAAGATGAAATTATTATTCCTAGAGATAAAGTAGATAGTAGAAAAATAATTGATATAAATTTAGATTTAAAAAAATAACCTTTTAAGATGCTGAAAGTGAGTTTCATTTATTTCAATCTCAAAGAAGATTTAAGAATTTCTCCACCCAACTCCTGGTGTTTCTAATAATTCTTGAGTTGCTGAAATATCCAATTTCCCCCACTTAATATCTGGATCAGGTTGAGGTATAGAATCAACTAATAATTTTGTGTAAGGATGTTGAGGGTTATTTATAACAACCTCTACAGAACCTGCTTCTTTAAGATATCCTTTATACAGAATTAATATATTATCTGCTACCTGATACGCAGTAGTTAGATCGTGAGTAATATAAACTATAGATATTCCATGTTTTTCTCTTAGCAATTTAAGTTCTTCTAATATTGTTGCTCTTAAAGATGCATCAACCATAGAAACAGGTTCGTCTGCAATTATTATTTTTGGTCTTAAAAGAAAAGCTCTAGCCACCATTATTCTCTGTCTTTGCCCTCCACTTAATTGATGAGGAAATCTTCCTAAAGTCTCATCAGGTCTAAGGCCAACTTCTTCTAAAGCGCTTAATATCATTTTATCAGAATCACTCTTGTTGGAAGTGATTCCAAATTTTTTTAATGGAGTTGTTAGAACATGATCAACTTTATAAAAAGGATTATAAACTTCAAATGGATCTTGGAATATGGTTTGAACTTCTTTTTTAAAAGTGAGTTTTTCTTCGGAATTCATTTTATTCAATGATTTTCCTTTGTATAAAAGTTCTCCGCCAGATTTATCTAAAAGCCCAGCTAAAAGACGAGCCATAGTTGTTTTACCGCTTCCACTTTCACCAGCTATACAGGTGATAGAAGGAGGGGTCTCTTCAACTGAAAATGAAATTTCTTTTAGAGCTAAATTTCTTTTCTTTAAGAATGTTCCACTAACGTATTCTTTACTTATATTAGTTGCTTGTAAAAGGCTTGCCATATTTTCCTATTTTTTTGTTTTTACTTTTCCATAATCTGAACAGATATCACATTTCTGAATAAAATGATCTTTACTGATTTCTACCCATGGGATTTCTTTTCTATTTTCTTTTTCTATTCTGAGACAAAAACTACATCCTGGAGCTAGATTTAGCAGGGATGGTGGTAATCCTGGAATTCCAATTAAAGGTCTTTTTCCTTTAGTATCGGGTAAACTTTCTATAAGTAATCTGGTATATGGATGAGTAGGATTTTTAAAAATATCATTTACTGAACCAATTTCTACTAGTTTTCCTGCATACATTATTCCAATTTTATCAGCAAATTGAGCCATTAATCCCATATCATGACCAATTAAAACACATGCAGCACCTAATTCTTCTTGTACCTTAGATAAAGTTTCTATTACCTGTCTCTGTACAATTACATCTAAAGCACTTGTTGGTTCATCCGCAATAATAACTTGAGGTTTCAAAGAGATTGATATAGCAATACAAACTCTCTGTTTCATTCCTCCACTTAATTCATGAGGGAATAAATTTAAGACTTTAGGATCCAACTCCACGCTTTCCATAAGTTCTCTAAGGAATGTTTCTCTTTCTGCTTTTTTAAATTTAAAACTATGGTCAGAAAGAGCATCTACTACTTGTTTTCTTATTCTAGCAACAGGGTTCAATGAATTCATAGCTCCTTGAGGAATCATTGAAATACCACTTAGTCTTGTTTTTCTCATATTTTCTTCACTGAGATCTAATAAATTAGTCTGTCCCAAATTTATTGAACCTTCTTCTATTATTGCTGGAGGTTTATGAGATCTCATTAAGGCTAAGGCAATTGTAGATTTTCCAGAACCTGATTCTCCTACTAAACCTAGTTTTTCTCCTTTTGAAAGGTTAAAAGATACTCCTTCTACAGCTTTAACTGGACCACCACTGGTGTGATAGTATACCTTTAAATTTTCTACACTTAGTGCGAAATTTGTCATACTTTAGTCCTTAATCTTGGATTAGCTATTCTATCTAACCCTGCAGTAATCATGAAAAGACCTATAAAGAGCAAAACCATTACTATTATAGGAGGCATGAACCACCACCAAAGTTCTCTTATTAAAGCTCCATAATGAAGGACCCAAAAAATCGTTAATCCTATTGAAGGTTCATTTTGGGGTCCAAGGCCTAGAGCTGATAGTCCAAGCGAAGCTAATACTGCACCTGCAGAAGCACCAACAAGACTAGCTGCAATAAATGGGAGAAGATTAGGGATCATTTCTTTAAAAATTATTTCTAGGTCATTCACACCGTTAAGTTTTGCTACTTGGATATATGCTCTTTCTCTCATTGTCAGTACTTGGGCTCTTGTAACTCTAAGTGCACCCATCCAACCAAAAGCAGCTATCAGAAGCCCTAACATTGTATTACTCATAACGTCTAGAAGAGACGCTAAAACTATCAAAATCATTAATACTGGTATGGTCATGAATACATCAGAAATAAATCTTATGAAATTATCTATATAACCTCCAAAATATCCACTTATGAATCCTAGAATTGTTCCAACTCCAACTCCTACAAATGCTGCAATCAATCCAATTTTTAAAGTTCCTGGAGTTCCATATACTATATCTGCAAAAACATCTCTACCTTGTTGATCAGTACCAAGCCAATGATCTAATGAAGGTGGTTGAGCAGGTCTTCCTGCACCAACATCTGCTCTTTCCCTGTCTACGAACCAACTTCCTATAACACCAAAAAATATTACGAATATTAAAGTAATTATTCCTGCGGTTAACATTCTATTATCGTTAATTAATTTTAGTGCTTTCATTATTAATCTCTTATGATTGTTGTTCCTGCAAGTTTATTCTTGGATCTATCAATGGATATAACAAGTCAACTACAAATAAAGCGAACCCTAAAGAAACAATTACAAAAATCATTATTCCTTGCATTAAGAAATAATCATTTGAAGATATCGCAGTATATAGTAGATTTCCTAGTCCAGGATAAGCAAAAATCACTTCTACTAATACTGATCCTGCTAAAATAGTTCCAAGGCTAATTGCAAGTCCTGTTACTTGAGGTAACATTGCATTCCTTACGCCGTAACTTAGGAAAATTCTATTTTCTTTTAATCCTTTATACTCAGCGAACTTCATATAATCCTCACCCATAGTAGTAATCATCATTCCTCTCATTCCAAGCCCCCAAAAACCTATTGAAGTAAGTACTATTGATCCTGCTGGCATAATTGCGTGTGAAATAACACTTAACACCATTTCAATACTCCATTCAGGTCTGACCCCGAAGCCGTATGCTCCAGATGTAGGTAGAATGGGCCAGTATATTGCAAAAGTATAGATCATGACTATTCCAAGAAGGTAATAGGGAATAGCAGAAAGAGTCATTAGGAAAGGGACAAAAATCTTTACAAAATTTCCAGTTTTTGGCCATGCAAGTAAAGCTCCGAAAACAGTACCCACTACAAAAGCTATTACAGTGGCCACAGATAACATCCCAATCGTCCATGGAGCCGATCTCATTATTTCATTAATTACCGGAGTAAAATCTGCTATAGTTTTTCCAAAATCTAAACGAATTACATCATTCCAATAATTAATGTATTGTTTCCATAATGGTTGATCTAGACCGAATTTCTTTTCCCATACTTCAATCATTTCTTCCATTTTTCCTACATTAACTCCGCCTTGAGCGGCCAATTGATAAAGTCTTTCTTTAATGGGATTTGTGTCTCTGAGTCTAGGAATTATGAAATTTATACTTACGGCAACGACAATAACAGCAAGAAATAGGAGAAATCTTTTAAGTACATATTCTGCGTTCATTGAGTTGATTTTGTAATTTATTTATGATTTATAATTCTTCAACAAAAATAAAGCCATGTAAAGTTAAATTTTTAAATAACACAGTTTTTTTTCAATTAGATTATTATTTCAAGCAATTTTTTAATATTTTAATTGACTTTTAATGCTTTTTTGATGAAAATCTCTGTAAGTTAACTCTAAGATATTTCAGTTAGTTCAAAGTTTTATTAGAATTTCTGAATATTTTTTATTGTTATATAACAAAAACTTAAGGAGAAAATTTATGATTAAATTAAATTCCAAAGTTATGGTATTTGCTTTAGTGACTGGATTATTTTCTTTTGTGATAGCTTGTGGTGGAACTACTACAGAGACAATTGTTGAAAAAGAAATTGTTGAAGTAGTAAAAGAAGTTCCAGTGGAAAAAGAGGTTATTAAAGAAGTTGAGGTTGAAAAAGTTGTTGTAGAAGAGAAAGAAGTTATTAAAGAAGTTGAAGTTGTTAAAAAAGAAATTGTAGAAGTTGAAAAAATAGTTGTACCTCCAGATTATAAAGCTGGGCACAGAGGTGATGTGGCTAGAGAAGACACATTAATTATTACTGGGTTTGGACCTGGTGCTTCTGAATGGACTGGTTTTGATAACTTAAACCCATACTCTGCTGGTGGACTTGGACGAGTACGAGGTATTCTTAACAAGACTATTTATGAATACATGTATTACTACAACCACAACACTGGTGAACAGATTCCATGGCTAGCTACCTCTTATACTACTCATGAAGATGGTATGGGAGTAGACTTTACTTTAAGACAGGGAATTAAATGGTCAGATGGAGAAGATTTTTCATGTGATGATGTTAAATACACTGTTGAATTGTTAAGAGATACACCTGAATTAGTATTTGCTAGTGATATGGGTGAATGGGTGAAAAATGTTACTTGTGTAGATGATCACAATGTTACAATTAACCTTAACAAACCTAATGTTAGATTTTTCTACTTCTATTTCGTAGAGAACTCTGAAATTCATATTCAAATTCTTCCTAAACACGTTTGGGAAAAAGAAGATCCTCTAGAGTTCACTAACTGGGATCCTGATAAAGGATATCCTGTAGGAACTGGTCCATATGTAGCTGTTGAAGCTACCGGACAAGGACAGATCTTTGATCGAAATGATGCTTGGTGGGCAGCAGAGACTGGTTTCTCTCACCTTCCAGTACCATTGAGAGTTGCTTATATTCCTCCAGGAAGTGCTGATACAGCAGTTGCTAGAAATATAAACAACGAATTTGACGTTGCTTCAATTATGCAACCAGGTGTTTTCCTAGTTGCTAAAAAGAAGAACCCTAACATTCAGAGTTGGGCTGTAAAAGGTCCGTCTTGGGGTGCTGCAGACGCTTGTGTGTACACTCTAGGTGTTAACACTGAATGGGGTCCTATGAGTGATGTTAATGTTCGAAGAGCTATTAACAGAACTGTAGATAGACAACTATTGGTTGACTTAGCTTATGAGGGTTCAACTGTCACAAGAGGAGTTCCGTACTCTACTTATGGTGGATTGAAATTATATGAAGATGCTCAGGCAGATCTTATTGCTAAGTATGATCCAGAGAAACATG
>Ga0310344_10001792_pt1 | contig 16271 bp, 12 predicted proteins | sample HC15DNA20200_MG_FD_203801 | JGI IMG/M metagenome (GOLD analysis project Ga0310344, IMG submission 203801) | Marine microbial communities from station ALOHA, North Pacific Subtropical Gyre - HC15-DNA-20-200_MG | ecosystem: Environmental > Aquatic > Marine > Oceanic | place: Pacific Ocean: North... | reverse complement strand
TGAGGACCCTCCTGGCGAAACCATTGTTTCACTCGATCGAACCATCTTTCTCTCGGTTGACGATTTACTGCAACACGTTGCCGATCTCTATTAAATGGATTCCAGCTTGCTTGCCAAAATCCTGAGCGATTGCACGAAGAACATTGAAGCTTTTCCGGTTGCTCTTGGTTGCTTTGATCGTCGCGATAAAAAACGCGTTTGAAAAAGCCACATTGGAAAAAGCTTTTTCTCTGTCCGTCATTTTTCTTTCCGTCATCTGGGGAACTCCCTAACCTGTCAACGAACTGCCCAACACGTCCCTTTTTTTCGTTACAAGCATTACAAACTTTATTATCTGCAGAAAACGAATCCAATTTTACAGGAGCCTCAAGGGTCACCACTACTCGATGGGATTCCTGAATCGATGTCCCGCCCGAAGTCAAGCTGGACTCTTCTGCGACCGCCCAACTACAACAGATGAAACCGGTCAATGAAGTTATAAAGCGAATTACACGATTCATGAATAGTCCTCCCCGAGAAACAGCCAGAAGACCACCTCCCTGGGCCTTATGGTCTTTTTTCTGTCCAATCTACATCGTCACCCTTCACCAATCCCGATCGATCCATCCACTGAAGAACCTATCGGCATCAACCGAAGTTCCCTTGAACGGAGTAACTATTATTCCACCAATAGGTTACGTACTTCCCCCAATAACGCTTTGTTCGGGAAACAACAGGAATAATGATCCTAATGATTAACGAGGATGGAACCACTCCATGGCTGCCACGGATACCGCATTGCCCCATTCGCCAAATAGGTTAAGGGATCCCCCACCTAGGACTAACGCAATGTCACCGGAAAAGAACGGGAATCAAACCGGTTGGACGCCATGATCTGTCGAACAGAAAAATGCCGTCCTGGACAGGCTGTTTTTCGAATATGTCGATGCTCTATGACCTGAGAATCGCCAATCCCGTAAATCGACTGCAGTTGATTTACCAGACGCTTCAATGCCTGAATCTGCAGGGAAGTCGGTGATCGGTTTTCAAAATTACCAATTAACGCAACACCGATACCCAATTGATTGTATTCACGATTGGAACTGCCTGCATGGGCACCTTGTAACTGTTGCTCCCAACGGAAAGTAGGCTGTACTTCACCGTCTCCCATCCCATTACCATTTCCAATCACAAAATGATAACCAATTCCCAGCCAGCGTTTACCACCGGGACCTTTTCGTTCTTGATGACTTGCATGAATACTCGCGACGGATCCTTGGTCGGTTGCCGTGTGATGCAGCACGATGTGTTTCCAATCACGCTCTTTCCCGGACGGACGCAGTGTTTGGACCAACTGCTTTTCAGAACTCGATCGCTGTTGAGATTTCAGGGAATTGGAAGTTCCTGAAACAGTGGAATTTACCGGATTCACTGTCTGCGTCTGCAGACACCCTGTCAACAACAGCGCAATCAAGCCTCCGAAAGCCTCTATTCGATGCAACCTAATATCTTTAAAACTGTTGCGGTGATCCATCACACGACAACCCTCTTTAGAACCGAATAATACGATCCTCCCGTAAACACGCCGGGTAACTCTACTCTTCCTATCGTGACGGTGTCAATCGAAGGTTGCTTTAGTGCCACCACTACGTTTTGGATAATCACTCTGTTACCAGCTTTCCCGGTAACACTCGATCACTGGTCGATGTTTACATATCAGAAAGCCACACGGACAAATGATCTAACACTAGCAATTGACGTCTGCTTACCACAGTTTCTATTATGATCGTCATATTCCTGTAAGCCTTCGCTGTAATTCGTAATCTCCACATGGTGGTTTGCCCACTATCTGTACGGAAACAGCCACTTTTGCTTTGATCTCGGTTACGTGCTTTTTTCAGACGTCTATTTTTACATAACCAGGATCCGCATTAACTGTCGCGGTGTCGCCCCTTTGTTCGTCCTGAGAGGAGCTTGTTATCCCTACTTTTAAAGGCCGCTACAGTATGTGCCATTTCGGCATTGCCAGATGTGACATCACTCCTCCAGTCGGAATTTATCATCGCATGTGGGGTGCTGCAACGCACGATCAAGCCACCGGTATCCACCGCTCGCTTTACGCAACCGCGTTAATTTTTCAATGTTCTCCAGAAGCCTCTCAAGAACAACGACAGGTATTTGTTACGCTCGACCATTGCCTACTCTGGTCTTCTGAAATGGAGCAACTACTCGCAACGATTGAGCGTCAAACCGGAATCTCTTCTACCAACATCGTGGTCACTTTTTCTCACACTCATGCAGCAGGATTGATGGGTATGGAAAGAACCGAGCTCCCAGGTGGTAGTCATATTCCAAGCTATCTAACCTGGATGGCAAACGAAATTTCAAACATTGTTATTAAAGCCATTGAGTGCATACAACCTGTGACCATCACTTATGGCACAGGACATTGCCAACTTGCTGCACATCGTGATTTCTGGGATGAGACCAACCAGCTGTACGTATGTGGCTTTAACCCGGAGGGCCCAACTGACAGTACCGTTGTGGTTGCACGCGTTACCGCAGAAGATGACAAACCCGTGGCGATCCTCGTCAATTATGCTTGTCACCCTACTACCCTGGCGTGGGCCAACACCCTCATCAGCCCGGATTTCCCAGGTGCCACCCGAGAGGTGATAGAACAAGTTACCGGAACACTATCCGTTTTTCTCCAAGGCACTTCGGGAGACCTTGGCCCACAGGAAGGATATGTTGGTGACCCGAATGTCGCTGACAAGAATGGACGTCAACTCGGATATGCAGCACTCGCTACCCTAGAATCGATGCCTCCTCCTGGAACAAACTATCATTATTCTCACCCTGTGATTTCAGGTGCTACGCTGGGAGCATGGACACACCAACCTCTCGAAGAATCGGAACGTATTGATAAGTCCATATGGCATCAGAAACTATGGACCATTGAACTTCCTTACCATGAAAACCTGCCAACTCAGGAATCGGTTTTGATGGAACAAGAAAAATGGTCATCCTGGGAACGTGAAGCACAGGAAAGTGGAAATGAAAAGCGTGAAAAAGAATGCCGTGCAATGGTTGAAAGAACCACTCGGCAACTGACACGACTCAGACCTCTCCCATCCGGCACAACGTTCCCCCTGCCACTCTGGATGCTCCGTCTCGGTGATGCCTTCTGGATTTTTGTTCACGGCGAACCTTACCACATTTTTCAGGAAAATCTTCGCAAACGTTTTCCGGATCAGGTACTGGTAATCTCCTCTCTTGCCAACGGATCCGTTCTGGGATACCTTCCAACCCGTGAAACCTATGGTAAAGGCATTTATCAGGAATTGATTTCGATCGTTAGCGAAGGAAGTCTTGAGCAGGTGATTGATGCCGTAGCCGAAGCAATTGACGTATGCATCCATGAGACTCGTTAACTTCCTGTGATCCTTACTCAAGAATTTTGAGATCTGACCACCCCTACTAGCCTTTCTCCCATAATGAGGAATCCTGTTAATGACACAGCCTCTTCCGATTGATCGCGTCCATCACATTTCCCACGTGACACACGACCTCGAAGCCAGCCGTCGCTTTTACCGTGACATCCTCGGATTTCGTGAAATAAGTCGTCCTAATTTCGATTTTCCGGGAGCATGGCTTTATAATTACGGGACCCAGGTTCATTTGATCCAGACTCCGGACAAACAAGCACCGGAAAAACATGTCGCGACGCGTGTGGATCACATCGCGTTTCACGTAAACGACATCGAAGAAGCCGAGAAGTTACTCAAAGAACATCAAATTGATTACCGAAGCACGCTTGTGGCAGACACCAATGTCACACAACTGTTTTTTCAGGATCCGGATGGAAATCACATTGAACTTGGCGGTTACCCCCCTCATCCAGATGTCACGGCATAAGCACGGCTAACAACAGCCAAGGCGACAGGCTTACCGATAATTCCTAGCGACGGATCAAAGAAGATTCCCGCGCCGAATAGGTAATGCCACTCAAGCGTGGAGTTTTGTACACTCGCTTTACTTGACTTCGCGTTTCTGCAAGACCCTCTACAATCCCGGCCGCCAGAATTCCTCGTTCTACCGCCCAAGGGAGTCTTCCTGTTTCGAAAAACTTTTCCAGCACATCAACCAGCGCGCTCCAATGATGAGCATTCGGCTGAGGTGTCCGGAAAAACTGAGCCGAAATTAGAGAACGATCCGCATAACGAATCGCAAAATTAAAGTCCGCTATCACTCCGTTGAGGACGAAAATCCAGCTCCTTAAACCATCTGAATGCTCTAGCAGATATAATTGAGGACTTTTAGCTAACTGTTGGACCAATCCCAATTTTACGAGATCCTGTGTTCGACCATCACGTACCGGGTCACCCTGCGGAGTATCTGTTCGGGATATTGCAGTGGCCATGAGTTCCGCTATGTCGGGCTGCCGATCAAGTAAGTCCCAAATCTGATCCTCTTCAAAACATTGTATCTGGCGTACACCAGACTCACCTCCTAAACGCCGGTCTACCAGCGGCAGTAACCCATCTATGCCTAGAAATTCTGCTTCTTCAGAAGGCCCCACTACAATAATTGCGGCATCAGTGATCGAACGTTCTCTTTCTACTTCGACTTCAGGTAATCGCCAAGTACCAGGCATGTAACTGGATGCGATAATTGTCAATTTTCGCAACCTGGCTTTCTCTACCAGGTTGCGCGCATCCCGCACGGATCTTGACAATAATCCATGTACAAATATACGTGCCCCTGGAATAGCTCCATCCAAGACTGACTCAATCAGTTTTTCCGAAGGGTGGTGTCCCGCTCCACGGGGAACAACCAGAACTGACGGAGCGTCAACAAGCGCGTCTTTGATATGTTTTGCATCGATCAGTTGAAAATCACGAATTCTTTTATCAATAAGATCGTTGGGTTCTTTATTTTCCGAAAACAATCGAATTGGTACTCCCTTTGCGACATGAAACTCACCTTGCCGGGGATATCCGATCAGTAAACGATCCGTCAATTGTTGCGCAGCAGATCCTAATTGAAAATCTTCCACCAAGACCGCTATGGGACCAGTTGAATTCATTACTTCTACACTCTCCTTGTATCTCTCATGTGTTCCGACGGCTTTCTCTGAGTCCAAAACCCCGCCTAACCTTACGCACGCCAGTAGGTCGAAGTACGGGGAGTCACATAAGGTATGTTCATCTCCGGAGTTTCCAGTCTCACCTGTCCGCGATAAAGCGATTCCACTCCAAACAGGGTCATGCCGGTGGTCAACAGAGTGCGTTCGATCGGGTACGGAGCGAGATTAGAAAGAATCATCTTTTCTATATTGTTTACCAGCGGACTGAAAAAGTTCGCCAGAGTGGTATATCGCGGAGGCATCGGCAGGTACATCTGACAGGAAATAATTCGATCAGAATTCTTGACTTTACCGGCATAGTTAAAATCCGATAATAACCCATTGAGCATCAACATATTCGTTCTCATCCCGTCCGTGTGTTCGATAAAATAACCGACAGCCTCAGGGCTCATCTTTTCAGCCCACGACAGACTAATGACTGGAAAAGTGAAACCCGACGGTGCTTTTACAGTATGGCTCCGGGATAATGCATTCAGGACCAGCTGGCTGGTTTGTCTGTTGTCACGGATCCGATCCCACATCGGCGCGCCACGCAGCGCCTGCACTGCGCGAATGCCCGACTCCCCTCCTGCACGACGCTCGGACATGCACTGGGCTGTTTCAAGCCCATGAAAATCATAGGAATCTACGCCCCCGTAGCAGACGCAAACACTTTCCTCAAGAGGTGTGCCCCATGGCATTTCGACAGATGGAATGCGCCAGGTAACAGGCAGCGATGATCCGGCAAGAAAAGGAAATCCCAGCCGCTGAGAGTCCGCCACCATCTCAGCAGATTCGCTCCAGCGCGTAGATAAATGCTTATCGTTAAAAACAGGTACAGCTCGTCCACTATCTTCAAAAACTTCAACCACTTCTTTAAAAAACGAATAACGCGGGTAACGCTTCTGGCCCTTACGATTGTTCGGATACTGACCGTGTTCACCGATAATTACAACCGCATCTACTGCCAGCTTGTTTCCACCCAGCGTACATGCTTCCGCAATGGTAGGGAAAATTCTTACAGGGTGTCGCTGCGTGCGGTCCTGGCTTAGATCTCCATCAGGAAACTGATCTACATAGAGAGAAACCAGTTCCATCGGTGGATAATGATGTTCGCCATGCCAGCCATATCCTTCTAAAAACCGATCAATAAAATGTTGTGCATGGGAATACTGACGTACTTCTGTAGCAATTAATGCGATCTTTTTTGTTTCCGATGGCCGCCTAACTGTCGGTGTTGATGCCAGCACCCGACGAGTGGAAGGTGGGCCCACAGCAACCGACAACGCCGATGCGGCCGAAGTCAGAGAAGAAACAAATGTACGTCTTGACCAATACGGTGTTTCAGATCCCGAACCATTTGTTAACGGAGACATACGGCTACTCCTGAACCAATCACGTAGGAATGGGTCCATAGTGTATCAAAACCATTTCAAATCGTGAAAATTACCTGCAAAGTCAATCCCACGATCATTCCGAATATGCGCATTATATTCAACTTGCCATACATGCTGTAATGTCAGTCGCTGGATCGCGTGGTTTGAATCCTGAGCGGAGCATTTGAAAAGTAGTGGAAGACCGTCCGCGCATCAACCTGGAAACGATTTATCCTGGAGACCTTTTCAAGCCCTTCGTGTCGCCACCACCCAAAAAAAATACCGGGATGTGTAATGAACTCTGGCCTGCAAACCTGCTGAGGAAAACAGTTTCAACAGGGCTTCTTTTTCATAAAACACTTTTACAATCCGAAAGCAGCTGCCGTCATTGAGTTCACGCGTCTGAAGCGTCTTTTCAGGATGGGTCTTGGGATGATCATTTAATGTCACCGTTTGATCATATCTCGAATCAATCATAAACACCTCGCCTCCAGGACGAGTCGCACGAGCCACTTTGTCAAGAAAGAGTGGCAATGATTCGGGGACAATATGAGAAATCCAGAACGAACAGAAAACCATGTCAAATTCCCGATCTGGCTCCCAAGAAAACAGATCTTTTTGTACAAACTTTACCGAGCTGTGGGACAAACGACTCCGGTTGATGGCAAGAACATTAGAAGAAGCATCGATGGCTGTAATCGATTGCCCCAAGGAAACCAACTCACGAGTCCAGATTCCCGTCCCGCAGGCAAGCTCCAGGATGTCCCCAATTGGACCTCGCTTGCGTAATTGGCGTTTCAGGTTACTCACCTCTGCAAACCACTGTGCATTCTGCACTTTTCCCTGATCGAAGCGACCGCGTCGAAAAAACCAGTCCTCATACTCGGTCGCCCGAGCTTGATAATAAGCAATCTGTTCGGCAATCACTAACGGATCCATACCTGTCCTTACCAATCACCTGACCTTCCACGACCGCATTAACTCGAACTCACATCCAGAGGTAACACCCGTCATTCCATCCAGACTCAATTCCCTGCAACCACGTACTCTTCCCTTGGTCTACACAATGGCAGAGGACGCTGGAGAAACCCACTTACCCAGCAATGATTCGAGGTCTCCTCTTAAACGGTTGATCAATTCATCGGGAACGGATACCAGAGGAGGACGACAGTTTCCTACCCGCAACCATCCCGACGCATTGACCATTGCTTTATTACGGGCAATTGGATTGTAACCTTTTAAGTAGTCGCATTGATCCAACCATGTCCATAATTTCCAAACTTCAGATTCCAGTTCTTCTGCGCGATCCCAGTCCTGACCGCAGCATGCCGAATGCAGTTGGGTAACCAATGTCGGGAAGGAAGCGGCCAGCGTGGAAAACATTCCTTTTGCACCCTGTCGAAACAGGGCCGTGAACCACAGTCGCTCATAAGCACTGAAGACAGCCAGCCCACTTTCACGATGCAAACGCAACCACACATTGAAATCCCAATGACTTTCTTTACTTCCACAGAGGGTAGGAAGTTCCTCTGCCAGCTGCCTCATGAGTTCCACACTCAAGCGTTGGGCCACAACTGGGAAATTATAGACAATAAGTCCAATGTCAGGGCATGCCTCGGCTAGCTGATGAAAATAGATTCTCAGTTCTTTATCCGTCAATGGATAATAAAAAGGCGGCACATTCATCGCTGCGTCAATCCCTATTTCTTCAGCCGTGCGAGTCCAGAAAACCGAGTCTTCGGTGTAGGTTGAAGAGCCGCAGACAGCGGTAAGTACTTTTCCGTTACATTCCTCGTGAAGAACCTCCATTTGGTGTCGACGGTCGTCATCTGACATACTCCACCATTCTCCGTTCGAGCCTGGTGAAACCATGGCATCCACTGAAAACTGCATTAGTACACGAAGATTTTCTCGATAGGCCGATTCCCAGAAATTTCCTTTTTCATCAAAAGGTGTAGGCGGTAACACAAACAATCCCTGCATCGTTTCACGTGTCAACATCTGAACTTCTTTCCAAATAAACCATGAGGCAAGTGAAGTGACCTTCTGGTCCAATCTAAGTGACCCCGCTCAGCACAACACTTCTGAGCCGTGTCCCTGACAAAACCCGTATCCAGAAGGGAGTATCGGGCTGCACCCTAAACTAAACTGACTCGACGATCATGACAAGTACTCTGGCGAGATTATTCGTTTGCAATCGTGTTTAAAAGTTGTCCTGAGAAACAGCCCTCCGCGTTAGCCCACAACCATCCCTGAAAGCTGACACAAGGAACCGCAGAACTTTGCTGAAAAACGACCTCCGTTTTGAAGTGGTTCCTTATCAGATCCGTTCGGTCTCCCTAACGACTATTAATGATGATCGAAATCACTTATCAGCAAGAAAGGCCATTCCATCTCGATCCGTTCACCACTCAACTACAGTAATGAGAAATAGGCACCCGTATGTTGTCACTAAATTCATGCTCTACCAACCCACCGCTGCCCCTCTGATTCGTCGATCAACTCCCGGAAAATAACGCCCGGTTTCCGGATCGACCCATATAGCGTGACAATCTCCCTGGCGTTTGCGCCTCCTGACTTTGTGCCCCAGTCCACTTAGTACCTTTAAAGTTTCGTTTGGAACACCCGATTCGAGCATCAGTCGATCGGGCATCCACTGATGATGTACTCTGGGGGCGTCCACGGCCTGCTGAATGGGCATTTGATGTTCGATAACGTTCAACATCACCTGCAAAACCGTATTGATAATCGTTCGACCTCCAGGACTTCCCAGTACCATAAAGGGATCCTGATCCTTCAACACCAGCGTCGGTGTCTGTGAACTTAACATGCGTTTACCGGGTTCAATGAGATTGGGGGCAGTACCTACTTTTCCTGAACGATCTGTAAAACCTGGTTTTACATTGAAGTCATGCATCTCATTATTCAGAAGAAAACCGGTCCCTTTCGCTATTACTTTCGCACCATAACCTCCTTCCAGAGTCGTTGTTGTCGCCACCATATTACCCTCCGAGTCAATCACCGAAAAATGAGTGGTTTCCTCACTTTCATTTCCGGTAAGAATTTCGGCACCCAGTACGCTTGATGGTGTCGCCATGTCTCCTATCGTATTTCTCCATTGGTTCACATAACCTTTGGATAACAATCGGGATAGTGGCATGTTCACAAAATCGGGATCTCCCAGATATTTTGCCCGGTCAAAGTACGCCCGTTTCATCACCTCGGCCATTATATGTATGGTTGATGGCGTGTTGTGCCCAGATGCGTGTAGATCATAACCCTCCAGTGCATGCAACATTTCAATAAGAACCGTGCCACCGGAACTCGGAGGACAGATCGAAACGATCTGATAGCCGTGATAGGACCCTATAACAGGTTGCCGGATTTTAGCCTGATAGGAAATCAGATCATTCTCTGTCACCAGTCCTCCATTGGCACGCATAGCCTCCGCCAGATATCGCGCGGTTACACCACGATAAAATCCCTCCATACCGCCATCTCTTATACGACGAAGGGTTCCTGCAAGATCCGGTAACTGCAGTCTTTCCCCTGCCGAGTATGACTGTCCATTCGGTTTCATGTAGACTCGCGCTGTCTCAGGAAAACGTTGAAATGCCTTTTCCTGTTGTTTCAAGCTGGCGGCAAGAACTGTATCCACAACGAACCCACGGTCTGCTAATTGAACTGCCGGTTCTAGCAGACGACTCCAATCCAGCTTCCCGCACCGTTGATGCACGGTCCAGTATCCCATCGGACTCCCAGGTACTCCGACCACCAACCACCCCACGTTAACTTTACTTTGATCAATGTTTCCGTTTGCATCGAGAAACATAGTTGCATATGCCGCTTCCGGAGCTCGCTCCCGAAAATCCACAGCAAAAACGGAAGAATCCCGTGCTAAACGGACCATCATGAATCCCCCTCCGCCCAGATTTCCCGCTGCTGGATAAGTCACCGAAAGGGCAAACCCCGTAGCAATCGCAGCATCAACGGCATTACCACCGTCTCTTAAAACCTGAGCTCCGATTCGAGATGCTATGGGATCCACAGACACAACCAAACCGTGTTCCACTGATCTGGGATCCGCTCGCAACCCGTGATCGTTACCCCACACACCCGATGTCAGCAATAGGTAAAACAACATGCCTATTACCATTTGAAGACGCAATCGTTGCATACCTACCATGAATAAATCTGTGACCATTTATGTGAATCCTCATACATTCATTATTCGAAGCAACTCCATCGGACCTCCAGAGAACGGGGCAACCGATCCGTGATGTCGTTTCTCGAAGTGGACACAATATGTAACTAATCCGCTATCCAGCCTGACGATTACCCCCTGTTCAGCGATGCTGAGCATGACAGGTGCCACAACGGCGACTGAGCTGTTGAAAAGCGTGCTGTGCAGAAACTGTATCTGAAAACCGGGTGGATCGAACCAGGAGTTCTGCCTCCGCACGATACGCCTGTATCTGAGTCAACCAGTCAGCTCGCGTGCCACGAGGAGGGGTATAGCCCGGCAACAGGGAGGCAACTTCCACTAATAGTACCGCTTGAGCCCTAACCTGCTTCCAGTTGATCCGATCCGGGTGTTCTTTAAGGGCCATACCAATTAAACCTCGCACGCCAGAAGGACTATTAACAGCTTGCATTAAATCCACCAGAGTTGCATATCTCAAAGGATCGGACTGTTTCGAAATATGCTCTGCCATTACACGAAAATGGTGTGAATCTTCAACATGCTCATCGAGAAATTCGTACATTTCAAACCATGCTTTTTCTGAGGATTCAAAATGGTATCTCTCACCATTCTCCGGGAACATAAATCCGGCTTGTGCCTCAGGAAATATGATTCTGGACATGGGGAAGCCGATGGACGTCTCAAAATGAACCTCCGATTGAGCCTCTTTTTCCTGTATACCCGATATCAAAGATAGTGTTGGTACAGCAAACGGATTTGAAACAACCGGTAGATTTTGCGAGTCCACCTTCTGGCAAACAACACATGCTGCAAATCGCATAGAATTGGCAAGCTGTCTGGCCCAGTAACCTCCCGAAGACCATCCGACAACACCGATGCGGTCAGGAAAAACGGATTTATTGTTTTGCAACCATCGCGCTGCTGACCCGAGCTCTGAGAACACCCTTTCCCTCAACACGGTGCCTGACTCCATACGAGCCTGTTCCAACCTCCGGGGATCCGTGGATACCACCAGTACCAGATAACCTATTTCGGCCAGTTCACGTGCCGCACGATGGAAGCCGGGGCCCATAGGGTGACGATCAGGAATTACAAGAAGTCCGGGAAATCGATCGTCAGAGGCAATTTCAGGTGAAGTATGTCTACCTTCAGACCCTGTCGTTTTGGATTGTCTTTGGTTGGCAACTCGATAAAAGACCATGCCATGGTGAGACGAAACGGCTCCGCGCCACCGAACCGGTCGGAAATCAACCTGTATCGGATTCTGCACCATGAAAACGTCGAGAAAGGGAGGTAATTCAGCCAACTCGTCGGTGGTTGCCTGTACTCTCGATGGTTCAGAAAACCAGGAAAAAAACCCCCAAACCACGACACAAGACGAAAACATGGAAATTACACGCATCGTATTTCGTGCCATCTTGTCCTTAAACCCGACTTATTCAACCACCAGATCAATGGATGAAAAATGTTCGTGATCACTCTTGGTGTGTACGGTGTCGGAACGTACCAGATAAACCCCCGGTTCCGATACACGAAAGCGAAGTCGTGCCCCAACTTTACACTTTGGTTTAAAATTCATCACGATTGTCCCCATCGTGACAACTCCCGTTTTCAAATCGGGGACCTGTTTCTGTTTTGTCTGTTTTACCTTAACCACAAAATAACGAACCTTCACTGCGTTCACGACCCCATGCGGATAAATATTCGTCAGGATGAACTGCATGACCAGTGGCTCGTTGGCTTTCACCTTCAGCAAAGGCCTTGGATTGACTCCCCCCAGAGGAGGTTCCTGATCCGCAATCGCAACTTTTTGTGTTTCCTTCCCACGAACGACTAGCTCAATTTGAGCGTGTTCAGCACGCGTCTGAGCAACGGAAAATATTCCCATGCCGATCGACACACAAACCGACAACCACTTTTTCTGTATCGTCATTATTGCCCCTCAAGTTATTCCACTAAAATTTCAACTGCCGCAAAATGATCGTGCTCATGAACACTATCTGCCATGTAAAGAGTCTCAGCACGAATGAGATATGCACCGGGCTTATTTAAGGTAAGAGAAAAAGTACCCTCCGCTTTTTCTCCCGGTTTGAAATCCATCGTCATCACTCCCTCATGAGCAACGTCTCGCCCCAGATCAGGCAGTTTCTCCTGTCCGACTTCTTCTTCCTCGACTGCAAAAAAATGCACATAAACATCCGAAAATTCAAATAGCTTATCCACATTGTGAACTACCCATTTCACCCGCAGAGGTTGATTCTTCCTCACGGTTAAAACGACCAACGACGGTTTTCTATCAGAAGGAACCAGGTGTGTTTGAAGACTGGTTACTTTTTCACCTTCTGTATCGACCATCACCGTCAAATTGAACTGCGGACAGCCATCCCCTGAATCCGCGTACATCCAAAATCCGACCAAACACAGGAAACCCTTAAGTAACATCGGTACACCTCAATAAAATGGCTGGTTAAAGTCGATGGAGAGAACGTCGCCCAAACAGCACTAATGATCGATCCCTTTTTCCTCGCCGCTGTCATTGGTCGATCAAGCACCCTCTGTAACCAAAAAGACAAGGCAACGTTTGTTCTTACCGGACTCCTCAATATCGTTTTGACAATTGACATTCTGCGATTTCGATCGCCTTCAGCAAACCCTGTGCTTTATTAAGCGTTTCCTGATATTCAGTTTCCGGAACACTATCAGCCACAATTCCCGCGCCAGCCTGGACATAGGCAGTACACCCCTGCATCACCAGAGTTCTCAAAGCAATACAGGTGTCCATATTACCCGTGAAATCAATATAGCCTACCGCACCCGCATACGGACCTCGACGATGTAGTTCCAGTTCATCAATTATTTCCATAGCTCGAACCTTAGGAGCACCCGATACGGTTCCCGCAGGCAAACAGCTTCGTAACGCGTCAAAACTGGTCGTTTCACTCCTAAGCTGCCCGGTCACATTCGACGTAATATGCATTACATGACTATACTTTTCAATGGTCATTACATCGCTGAGCTGAACGCTTCTGTACTGTGCCACACGCCCCACGTCATTACGACCGAGATCAACCAGCATGATATGTTCGGCTCGTTCCTTAGGATCGGCCAGGAGCTCCTCGGCCAACTGACGGTCCTCATCTTGAGTTTTTCCTCTTCGGCGTGTTCCAGCCAGTGGACGTACCGTTACCACTCCGTCTTCGACACGAACCATGATTTCAGGGGATGCACCTACAAGGGTCACCTCCGGTGTCCGCAGAAAAAACATAAAGGGGCTAGGGTTCACCACTCGCAGTGTTCGATAAATGTCAAACGGACGCGCCTGAGTCACTGTGGATAATCGCTGGCTTAGTACGACTTGGAAAATGTCACCCGAACGAATGTATTCCTTGGCACGCTTAACCGCCGATTCAAAATCCTTTCGGGCAATATTGGATTCCCAATTCAACGATTCGGAAGTCTGGAAATCAAGGTCTGCTAATTCCAGATCTAATTTCGGGCTCTGCAACTGTGCCGCAAGTTCATCGACACGCTGACACGCAGATTGATACACCTGACTCAGAAACTTGCGAGAGAGATGGCTTGATTTTCGACTATTCTGATCCGTATTGTCAGCCGTTTCCTGAACATGGCTCTGGGCAACCAAAAATACTATTTTACGAATATGATCAAAGATGACCATTCGTGAGTAAAAACCAAAGGCCAGGTCAGGTATGTTCCGGTCGTCCTGAGGAGGTTCTTTCAATCGTTCTGTGTAACGAACCACGTCATATCCGGCATACCCCACTGCTCCTCCACAAAATCGAGGCAACTCAGGCAACCCTACGGCACGACATGCCAGGAGACATCGCTCCAGCTCCGTTAAGGGATCTTCACATGTCGTTTCCTCTCGAACTCCGTCTCGGATGGTAACCACCCGATTTTCATAAGCTTCGAACTGCAGGTAGGGATCTGCCCCAAGGAAGCTATAACGCCCCACCTGTTCACCACCTATCACACTCTCAAACAGAAACGCTGAATCGCCCCCTTGAATTTTGCAAAATGCGCTGACTGGTGTAAGCGTATCAGAAGTGAGTTGACGGTAGACTGGAACAGAATGCCCGTTTTCTGCAAGTTTGCAGAATGTTTCAAAATCGGGATGATACGTGACCCGGTTGGCCATAGAATTTTCACAAGAAAAAAATCGGATATAAACAAGTCCGTTGATGATGTTCGCTGTAACAATGGAGGCAGATCCTCCGATCACCAGGCAAACCATCGTCTAAACGAAACACTGACGGACAGTATAGCGAATTAAGCGAACCGGGTCTCTTAAGAAGATCATGCTGTTGGCACCTAGTGGTCTCTTTTATTCAGCACTTTTTCTATATCTCTCATTGGTGAAAGATACATCCAGAATCTATAATGGAAGTTGGATCTGTTATGGTCCGTACTGGTGGATTCGTTTTCTCCACTTCTGAAAAAGATCGGTTTAATCGCTGTATTGCACGATGAGCAGAAGGATTGGTAGCCAACTCAGCATCTTTCCCATTATAATGATTTCCAGTTGTATCTGAATATGTGGTCACAACATGATCCCCCGTTACATCAGTGAGCCAGTTTGTGAGAGATTGCCCCCTTTATAAAAGTTCCGCATGGGCCATCCTGATCGTACTGAATTCGAGCACGATCTGGGCACAGGACAATTCTAATAACAGCCATTGGTCTTTCCACAGCCCTTCCCAGACCTCGGTCCCCTTAACCCAAACACCGTCATGGGTGCACAATCCAATCGATGCATTCATACTTGCCGAGCTGGAAAAAAAAGGAGAAGTTCCTTCTCCTCGTGCAACGAAGTTAACTTTGTTGCGACGACTCTACTTTGATTTAACAGGTCTGCCTCCAAGTCCCTCTGAAGTATCCTCTTTTGTGAACGATCCGTCTGAACATGCCTATCAAAAATTAGTCGACCGTCTACTCGCCAGCCCTCGTTACGGAGAGCGCTGGGCCCAGCACTGGCTTGACGTTGTACGTTATGCCGACAGTGATGGTTTTGAATATGATGATCCGCGTCCCAATGCCTGGCGGTACCGAGACTGGGTTATCGACAGTTTCAACCAGGATAAACCCTATGCTCTTTTCGTTCAGGAACAGATCGCGGGTGATCAAATGTTTCCGGAAAATCCAGCATCCATCATTGCAACAGGCCTACACCGTCTTGGACCGCTTCGATTAAATGCCGGCAACCAAGATAAAAAAAAGAACCGACAGGAAGTGTTAACCGAAATGACCGACATGATCGGTTCTGCATTTCTTGGAATTACCGTCGGCTGTGCCCGATGCCATGACCACAAATTTGACCCTGTTGCCCAATCGGATTATTACCAATTGCAAGCTTTCTTTGCCCCGACTTTCCCCAAAGACATTGTACTTGCTTCACCGGAAGAAAAGCGGGCGCATCAACAACAGATGACTCTGTGGAATCAGAAAGTCGAAGAACTGACCGGACAGATAAGCTCACTGGAAATGCCATACCGGTCCCGTATCGAACAGGAAAAAACAGCAAACTTACCGGATGACGTTCGTTTGGCTCTCGCAATTCCGGAAA
>Ga0310344_10001791_pt1 | contig 16273 bp, 12 predicted proteins | sample HC15DNA20200_MG_FD_203801 | JGI IMG/M metagenome (GOLD analysis project Ga0310344, IMG submission 203801) | Marine microbial communities from station ALOHA, North Pacific Subtropical Gyre - HC15-DNA-20-200_MG | ecosystem: Environmental > Aquatic > Marine > Oceanic | place: Pacific Ocean: North... | reverse complement strand
CCCAAAAATGCCGTAAGGTCCACTGGGAAAATCTCTGTCAGGAAAAGGATAATCATTGCGCCCAGTATCAAGAAAAGGAATCCGATTTCGATGGTCATAAACAACTCTCTACTGTGTTACTTTGGATCGAACAACTATCCTCAACAAGGGTACTCTATTTTCCTGACCGTTCCTGCAGGTTAGACAGTCCGACAGGAAGATACTTGATTCCAGTACCATAGTTCTCCACAATTGGGCTCATGAGAAATATCCCAATCAAGCTTATCTTTATTGTATTCGTCCTAACCGTAGGAGGGTGGAGTTGTCAGGTAGAGCAAATCACGGAGCCTCCAAAGGAGGCTAAATCTTTAGAACCAGAAACTGTTCCGGAATTGATTTACGAAGAAGATTTTGAGGCAGGGATGGAAGATTGGGAATTCACGGACCCGGAGGCCTGGGTTTTATTCGAAAGGCCTCAGCAGCTTGGCGGTGGTCATGTTCTATCCCTGGTCAATGCCAGTAATTACACTCCTCCGGTCCGGTCTCCTGCCAACATAGCGTTGTCCAAAGCGGAATTACCGGAAGATTATACTCTGGAAGCTACTCTGCGTAGTACAGCTGAAGAGTACAATCACCGTGATTTGTGCCTAATTTTTGATTGGCAATCACCATCCGAATTTTACTACGTTCACATAGCAACTCGTTCCGATCCAGCTTCCAACTCCATTTTCCTCGTCAACAAAAAACCTCGTGTTTCCATTGTTGAAAAGAGGACCGAGGGCACGAGCTGGAGTGAAGGGGCTCACCAAGTTAGAGTCGTCCGAAAAGGACAGTCTGGGCTGATCCAAATATTTTTTGACGATTTCGAGGAACCCATCATGGAAGCCCACGATACGACATTTAAGGGTGGTCGATTTGGAGTGGGATCTTTTGATGACACAGGGTCCTTTGACAACATCCGGGTGTGGTAAGGAAATAAATGAAGTCTGGCGCAAGTCAGGATGTCTTTGATCAAATGGCCATAGCCATCAAAAACAGGATATCGTAGCCACCGACGCAGTATGCTAGATTTTGGAAATCTAGATCTAGTAAGTGGAGAATCGTGGGCTCTTTGACTGGGGTTTTTCTGCAGGGATCTCTTATGTGGAGCTACTTTAGAAGTAGTATTAAGAATGTACTGTTTTCAGGTGTCGTACTTTTTTTCTGGGGTGGTTTTCTAAGTCATAGTAGCCTGGCGGCGGCTGATAGAATACGAGTTCTAGTATGGGATGAGCAGCAGCCTCGACAGAAAATTGCATATCCAGAATTCTTAGGCAGGCAATTGGCCTCACATCTAGAGAAGAGTGAGAAGTTGGTTGTCTCGTTAGCGTCGATTGATGACCCAGAGAATGGTTTGTCAACTAAAACACTTGAAGAATGTGACGTTCTGATTTGGTGGGGTCATGTTCGTCAAGATGAAATCGCTGAGGCAAAGGGAGTTGAGATCGTTGAGTACGTCAAAAGGGGTAAACTTGCTCTGATAATCTTGCATTCTGCACATTGGTCGGTTCCGTTTATGGAGGCGATGGAACAGAAGGCCGTACAGGATGCTCTCGATAGAGTCCATTCTCAAGAACGCCAGAAGGTGACTGTCAGATGGACAGCTCCTCGGCAAAGAAAGACTCCCCCGCTCGGCCAGAGGCATACCATTGGGACCAGGTATATTTGGAGTAATGGTGAGAGTGCCCTGACCATAGAAATGCAGCGACCCAATTGCGTTTTTCCATCATGCTGTCATCCTGCTGAGCCTAGCCAGATTCGTACTCGGCTCCCGGAACACCCTGTTGCTAGAGGTATTCCGCTGACCTTTACGATCCCCGAGACTGAGATGTACGATGAGCCTTTTGGTGTGCCGGAACCAGACTTACTCATTTTCGATGAGACATGGGAAGGTGGCGAGTACTTTCGCAGTGGGGCTGTTTGGAATCTAGGTAGTGGTAAGATCTTTTACTTTAGGCCCGGCCATGAGACCTACAGGGTCTACTTTGAGGATATGCCTCTACGTATCATCAGGAATGCAGTGATCTGGATGGGGGAGAGTAGATTAGAGCCATGACCCTTGGTTATGGGATCCGTTACTCAGGATATTCGGCCAACAGAAAAATCATTTTGACCGTGACGGTCTTTCCCTCGAACCAACCAAATCGGCATGCTTGAGAAGTCGACAACAATTTTTTCTTGAACAATATTGCGATCGAACAAGGAAGTGGCAGGCATATACCGGAGCACCAATCCGGCGCGCCGTTTATCCGATCTATTGGGAGGTGAGCCATGTATCAGGTACACATCGTGTAAGGAAAGTTGGCCCGCCTTTAGTATGTTGTATTCGGCATCTTCTGGGTCGTAAAAGTCTCCATCTAGAACCTGATTGAGAGCGAGGTCTTTACTGCTGTCGGTATGGTGTGAGTAGAGCTTACGGTCAGTATGAGAACCTGGGATGTAGCCCATAGCACCGTTTTCCATGGTGACCTCGTCCAAAGCGATCCATACACTACAGGTAGCGAGAGGTCGGATCGGCCAAAAGTGACCATCTTGATGCCAAGGCACCTCGCGCCCATCTCCTGCTGGCTTGCAAAAGATATGAGTGCTCCACAGAATAATATCGGGGCCAATGGCTGACTCAACAAGATCTAGGATTCTTTCATCGTGAGCGACATCAAGAAAAATTTTGTCGCCTTTGAGACCTGAGGAGTTCGGTTTTTCGATGTGTGCACCGATCAAACGTTCTCCACGTAAGTCGGGATTTTCTTGGATGATTTGATTCAGTGCCTCGCGGAGCGCTTGAAGAGTGGGAGCAGGAAGTTTGAACTTGGGTATGACTAGGCCTTCTTGAAGGTATCTTTTTTTTTCAACTTCTGTGAGGTGCCAGTTGGTTCTTTTCTTTCCCATAGAGTATCCCTTCTTGTCTCTCAACGGCTGAACAGTTCATTCTATATAAAGAGATAAATAACACCCTAAAAAAAAGGACGAGCCGCAAAGGCTCGTCCTTAAAATGTACTACTAATGTGTTTCCCAGTCTGGGAACTAGTAGGGGCTCGGTGGTGGAGGGTCAGCACTCTGTGCAGCCCAAATGATGGCAGTCACTGCCCCACCAACTCCGGTGAGGATAGCGATGGCCATTCCCGGCACACCCCCATCATCTCCACCTGCGGTGTCAGCGTCAGCGTCGTCGTCGCTTCCACCATGGTGATCCGGGTCGAATCCCGAGGGTATGGTCAGGGCTTCATTAGCCGCGACTGTCATAACCTCTGTTTCTCCGAGGAAGGACATGCTTCCTGTCCCAACAGAGACCCGAACCGCTCCATCATCTAGCTTCTCAAAATAAGCGCTAGATCCTTGGCCTAATTCCAAGACTGGACCGTAACCCAGATGAATCGATGCCGGAAAAGAACCTGTTTCCAGGGTGGTATCTCCCAAGAGGGTAGTCCCCGAGGGAACTGCGATCCCATCCATTGTCATTTCCGTTGCGACGACCTGTCCCAAGACGGGCGCAGCAGGCTCAGAAAAGACGGCAGGGCTGGAAAACACAGCAAAAATCATTAAAAACAGAAAAAACGTTGCTTTCTTCATTTACTCCTCCAAAACGGGCAAAAGAGACTTCGCCACGAAAGACAGGGCAGCATTGTATATGATGAGAATTGTTTCTGTCTACGGATAATCAACTTTAATTTCATTCATCCCGGCCGCCTGTTTCCTTCGAGAGCTCTCGTTTTTTTTCCAACTCACGCACTTCAAGAATTAATCTTTCAAAGTCTAAGCGTTCTTTTGGGGCAGCTACGTTCAAAGGTCCAGGCGCAGCTAGGCTTTTCTCGGAGGAGCTACTCTTCCGTCTCCGTGGGGGTGGTTTCAGTTTGAAACGGTAAAATCTCTTCCCACAGGGCGAACAGCGAAAAATCCGAAGTAAGATCAGAGGGAACAGTGTCCCTTCCAAAGATCCTCTGGAGCGTGATTTATGTGCAGTATATTTTTTGCAGTTTGGACATTTTTCCATGCTGGCCACAATATTTCGGAAACTTTAAAGACTATGGGTTGGGCATATACAGTAGAGACAGTGCAATCTTTTCATTCAGGACTTTCTCTAAATGGAGAGTTTTCGTCGAATTGACAGTGTCTTGTTAGGGCCATTTTCTTATTAGAGTTATCTTCTTGTCAATCAACACTCCTCAAATGTATGGAGTCTAGCCAGAGTTTGCCTCTGACCAGGGAGTCAATTTTCCGGCTGCGAACTCGCGCCAATCGAATGACGGCAGTTTGGATGCCCTCTGGAGTTTTGAAGATGATGGAATGGGATTCCCATTTTGTCGTTCCTGAAATTGGTTTGCTGGTCCAGACACTGTCTCCAGCCTGGACATGGAAGTAGATACCCTGGTCAGAGTTCACGTCTTCGCAACGGGCGAGAAAGGATAGTTCGTACTGCAGATTAGGTTGCACTACTAATTGCTGCTGAACATCCACGGAGGTAAGGTTTTCCGTACCGTCGAAATCGATACGGATTGCCCCCGTATCGTCGACTCCTTCTCCGTCTACGGTTCTGACCTTGTAACCGTCCCTATTACGGAGAGCCCAATCCAATGGTGAGTTGGTGATAGCTAATTCGAAATTCCCGTTCCAGACAAGGTTACCTCCTGTATGGAACTCGGGATCGTTTAAATTGTTTTCAGTCGTTAGGATAGTCCACTGTCGCTGGGCTTCTTTGGGGTCGGTGTTAACCAAATATGTGAGATATGGGTAGCTTTGAGAGATCGATGGAGGTGTTACTCCCTCTATTAACCGTTGCCACTTCTTGCCAAGATAATCTGCGGTTGCTCCTCCTTCCATTAAGACACTTAGCAGACGCAGGCCAATCTCCGGGTTCTCCGGGTTCTCCGGCCATACTTGTTCTATTTCTTGTTCTCTAAGCCCGGATTTCCAGAGAAGGGAAACAGTCGCCTCTCCGTAGGAAGCGGGGTCGAGTTGCACTGCTTTTCTGAACTCCAGTAGTGATTTCTGCTGGTCTCCATAACGGAAATGAAAGTTAGCTAACCTCCAGCGATAGAGAGGGCTCCCGGGGGTCAGTTCAATTGCCTTGAGGTAAGCTTTTTCGGCCTCAGCGGTAGCACCATATATTTCATAAGCTCTAGCTAATTCAAACCAGTACATCCAATTGAGGGGATGTAATTGAGTCGCCTTTTCCAGATGTTTCTGCGAAGCAGGAAGATCTTTGTACAAAAGTTTATCGCGATACAAAAGCCCTAATCCATAATGATGCTCTGGATCATTTGGGTACCAACGCAGTGCTTGTTGGAAGCCTTGGGGGGCAGGTAGCAAGCGAGCTACCTGCACAGAAGCTAATTGATAGAAAACATTTTTGCCTGCCACCAATAATAGAAGAAGTAATAAGATGCGTAATATCACAGCAACCATCATCTTGTCGTCCAGTCAACGGTTGATTGTTCTTCGTCTTTTGTCCAGGTTTGAGCAAAGGAGAGTCCTAAGATCGCACAGTAAAGCACCCAGTTCGCCGGTACTTGCAAGTTGGAATCCAAAAGGCTATGCAGCAAGATGGAAAAGATGGATCCAAGGCAACCCAAAGACAGCCCCTTGCTCCATGGGTCCTGGGTTTTAAGGAAGTTTCGGATGGAACAGAAAAATCTCCAGAACACAAAGCCCCAGAAGACAAAAGCTGCAGGTACTCCCCACTCAGCTGCATTCTCCAAAGGGTCGTTATGTGCATGATGGTAGTTTCCGGCTCTACCAGTGAGGTAGGGAGGAATTTCCCAGCGATACATTCCGGGGCCCACACCGGTTAGAGGGTGGTCCCTAATCATTCGCAGCGTATCTCCATAGAGGTTTGCGCGAGTATCCCAACCAGATCCCGTTGACTCGAACCGATCCAGGAGAGGACTTAATAAGCCGGCTCCAGCACCGCCGACAATCACCATCAATAGTAAAGCCACGGTAACCATAGGGAATATTTTGCCGCCCGCCCCTCCTCTCCTGTACCAATTCACGAAAAGCAGAAACCCTAAAAGGCTTTGAGTGATGATCAGGGTTAGAGCTCCAGCCCGGGAGAGAGAAAGGACAACTGCCAGGCCTAACATCGAGAGGCCCAGCAATAGAATCCAGATTTGGGCTGTCAATTCGGTCAGCGAGTAGTTGTCAGCCTGTCTCTTTTGAAGGAATATGGCATATAGAGCTCCCAGGGCCATTGGAATGGAAAGATTTAAAACAGCAGCGAAGTGGTTGCGGTTGATGAGGGTGCCGGTGGCTGTACGCCCAGAACCTCGGTAATAGTCTCCGATGTAGTCAAAGCCACCCAGAGACTGTAGGAGCCCGTATGCAGCTTCGAAAACCCCCAGGAGAATTACAAGAATCAGGAAATAACGTCCTGGAACTCCCGATTCGAGCAGGAAAAGTGTCAAGAAAAGTGCACTCCAGCCTAGCCAGATATAAATAAAACCTCTTCCTGTAACCGGCCCCCTCCAGGCAATCTGTAAAAGCAGCATCATACCTAAGGCCAGGAAAGGAAAAGTCCTCCATTCCCCGAGCTTTTTTAAGGGTAAGAAAAGGAGGCTTGATCCCGTTAAGACAGCCAGAACCAAGAAAAAGTGATATTGGATGGCTGGTTGAGTTGCACCGAATCGGCTGTAGTAATTAAAAAGAACGACGCCGAAAAAGAAAAACAGGACCTTTGCAGCACGGCGTGTGAAAGCAGATGGGGGCTTGATACTCATCAGTCGTTGGAGAGGATTTAGAGATCTTCTGGTAGATCCTCCTGTATGTTCTTGGATTGTTGGGTTCCTTTCGAGATTCTACCCAAAAGACAGCGTATTCCCACCGGGATAAGGCTTGGTTCGACGAATATAAGCTTCCAGAAAACAGGCACCATAGAGTCTCGATCGTATCTTGACAGAAAACTTTGACTTCCCTTTGACATAGCCCTGATCAGTGTGTCAAAGCCTTTATTGTCAAGTCCTTCTAGGGCCCAGCGAATCCACCAATGTAGATCCAGCTCCCTTTTTAAGGTGCGGAGTTCACGGCGATAACTGGTGTTATTGAGAATCGCCCGGCAGGCGGCTTCTGCACCTTCGAAACCGGTAACTGTTCCGCCAACCGTGGTTACCTTAACTTGTCCCGCTGCATCCCCAATCAGATAGACTGGTATATCGCCGATCGAACTCCATGGTTTCAAGCGAGGGTGGTGTAGGGCTACCTGGGAGGATTGCCAACCACTAGGTTCTAGCCCCATTTTGCCCAGAAAATTGTCCAGTAGTAATCGTACTGGCAGCCCTTTTTCTCCTATCAGACCTGCCACGCAGACCGAGGAGGATTCGGGTATCAACCAATAGAAATACTTTGTTTTATCCAAATCAAACCAAACCCTGCAATCGTCTGGTTTCCAGTTTGTGGGAAGTGGGCATTCGGCCTGGATTAAAGGTACGGAAGGAGGTCGAGCTATGTTTGAGGCAACCGCCACATCACTCAAGACCCCATCAGCTCCAATGATAGCTTGTGTAGCCAGAACCCTTTCTGTCTGTCGAGCGGTCTCCTGCTTGGGATGGCCGACTCTGGAATGTTCAAATGAGATGTCTATTGCATTTCCCCCATTTTCTGTCGGAATTTCCCTAAGACCTTTAAAGCGTCGCCCGTAAAAGATTTGTGCTCCGGCCTTCACAGCCTTTCGGGTCAAAAGGTCTGTCATGGCAGCCCTCTCGACTATAGGATCGGGATCCTGGAGATGAATGGCTGTTTCCTCTTGACTCGAAGAGACGCCCATTATTTCTATCTGATGAAGGGTTACCTCTTCTGGGATTTCCCCCAAAATTTTACGCAGAGCTCTTGTGACAATCAGAGTACGTCTTTCGGTGTTGTGATTAGGGCGTCTTTCGTAGACTGAAACACTTTTGCCCTGTTCTGCTAGAAGCCTGGCAGCATGCAGTCCTGCCGTAGAAGCTCCCACAATGACGATGTCGAATTTCAAAGGATAACCTCAATTTACCTGATTCAGAGGAGATGGAATCCAGATCGTAAGCTATAGAGAACTGCATGACAACACCTATTTGATGACCCATAGATTAGGTTGTTTTTGTTCTGGGAGCACTGAGGGCCTTATCTCATGGAAGAAAGAAGGAAGAACACTTTCGCTGCTAATTTAGTGACTCTCTGCCGCTAACTCCTGTATTATGGGGGTTCGGTCGGTTCTCTTGGGTGAGGCTGACTGGACTGAGAAGGGGGATTAAGGTACTTGAGTTTAGAGAGGCGTCTTTTGGGCTTAGGTCTCTAACGCAAGGGATCCTCCACGCCTCATCAATGGTTCTAAGATCACAAGGTATTGGTAGGCTACTGAAATTCAAAGGTTAACCTGCAATGAACGAATTCACTAGACACGGGTCTTCTCAAATAGTGCCTCAATCCTCCGGGTTTGGGTCGCCGACACGTCGGGAAGAACACATCTATTTAGATGAAGAAGCAGAGACTTTCAATTTTCGTGGCTATCTACAGTTTCTGTCCAAGCACAAGTGGCTTATTGTTGCCTTTATGATCACTGGCTGTGCGCTGGGATGGTTGGAAACTTCTCTGACGACACCACTTTATCGCTCATCCTCGATGATCCAAATTGATCCTCCCAATAACGTACTTCCGTATGAAGAAATACAGGCTTCCTACGAGAACCTACTGGGGGATACTACTCAGTTAGAGATTCTTCAGAGCCGTTCCTTGGCTCGACGGGTGGTTGAACGCTTGGGACTCCAATCCGACCCACGCTTTAATGCTTCGGTTGGTTCCGGCTTTATGGATAAGGTTCCTGCCGCTTTGGGTTTTTTGCGAGAAATGGCTGAGGGATTACCTTTGGTTGGAGGTGGGTCTGCAGCGGACATTCCTCTCGAAGCGAAGAACGAGACTAGCCTGGCCGTGGATCTTTTCCTGAAAAATCTCACTGTCCAGTCGGAACGTGCGACTCGCATTGCTCGGGCGGCCTATAGTTCCCATGATCCTGAGTTTGCGGCACTCGTTGTAAATGCTCTCGCCGAGGAGTACATAGAGCTGAATTTTGAGAGCAAGTTTGATGCCACTACCAAGGCAACTGACTTTTTAGAGAAACAGCTTCTGGAATTGAAAATAGAGATCGAAAAAGCCGAAGAAAAACTGGTTACCTATACGAGAGAGAGCGAGTACATAGACTTTGACAACGAAAATGATATAACGCTCCAGAAACTGGCTAGCCTGACTGAGGAATTGACTCGAGTCGAGGCAGAACTCATTTCGAGACGAGCCTCTTATGAGTCTGTTAGGGGCTCAACACCCGATAACTTTCCCTATAGTCTTCGCAACGAGATGACCGCGTCTCTCGAACAGATCCGTTTTAGTTTGGAGCAGCGCCTAGCCAGCCTTTCTGCCCAGTTTGGACCTAATTGGCCGGAAGTTGTTCAGGTTAAAGAGGAGTTGGCGCAGGTAGCTTCACAACTAGACGAAGAGAAAAGACTCGCGATCAACCTCGCAAAAACCGACTACGAAACAGCTCAGAAACGTCACCGAATGTTGGATGGTATTCTCAGCAAAGAAAGGACTCTGGCAACAGACCTCCACGAAGCCTCCATTCAATACAATATCCTCAAGAGAGAAGTGGATTCCAGTAAACTGCTTTATGAAGGATTGCTGCAACGTTTGAAAGAGGCCGGAGTTTCGGCTGGTCTTAAGTCGAGTAATATTAGGGTAGTAGATCCAGGAGAGGTTCCCCGGCGACCCTATCACCCACCCCTTCAGCGGAATCTGGCATTAGGTTTGTTTTTTGGGCTTGCTTGTGGAATAGGGCTGGCCTATCTGTTGGAGCACATGGACACTACGATCAAAAGCCCTGAGGATATAGAGAGGGAAATCGGGTTGCCGTCGCTGGGTGTAATCCCTGCTTTTGTTGCAGAGGATGCCGGCCGCAAGCTGACTCTGGCAAAAGGCCCTGATTCTCAAAAACGCCACGTGCTTTGGGAAGAGAAGGATCTTAGGTCCAAAATGTGGGAGGCCTACCGAGGGTTGAGTATGTCGATCCTTCTGTCACATTCTGACCACGCCCCCCAAGTAATACTTGTTACTTCTGCGTTGCCCGGAGAAGGAAAATCAACCACAGCTATCAATACTGCGGTGGTTTTGGCCCAATCGGGGGCTCGAACTCTGTTGGTTGACATCGATTTAAGAAAGCCTTCATTGGCACGCACCTTTGATCTGGAAAATGCCAAAGGCATGAGTACTTTTCTTAGTGGCAATACTAGCTTTGCCGCTGGGCTCCACGAAACTGCCATTCCTAACCTTGTCATGATGCCTTCCGGACCAATGCCACCTAATCCTGCTGAGTTATTAGGTTCTGCACGCATGAACGAGAGTCTTGGGCTGATGCGGGAATCCTTTAAATATGTTGTAATCGATTCCCCTCCTGTTCTTTCAGTTACTGACCCAATTATGCTAACCCGTCATGCCGATGGCTTGATTCTGGTAGTTAAGGGGAATCAGACTCCTCAAGGTGCTGTCCAGAAAGCCAGCGAAAGGCTTTCTCGAGTCGGTGGAAAAGTCTTGGGTGCCGTTATAAACAATGTCGATCTGAAAAAATCTGAATACGGAAGTTATTATTATCACTATTACAACGAGGACTACTATGGGGAAGAGCTGCCGATGGATCGATCCAACGAAAGTTTGTTTGCCCAGGCAGCCGGAGGGAAGGATGAGCCCCCTCGAGGATAATAGTTCAAGTACTGAAAATAACAAGTTTTAGGAGCCTCCAATGACTGCCATTAGTCGCCAGTCGCCAATCATCTGTGCACTATCAATCGTCCTGCTGTCTTTTTGTGTTCTGACGGCTTCTCTGATGGGCCAAGTCCCGAGTAATAGAGGTGATGTTCTTCACGCCGGTGAAAATGAATTGAATCAGAGCATCAAGGCTATGAGTAGTATTTACAGCAATGACGGCGAGTATAGGCTCGGTGGCGGTGATCTCATTGAGGTTAGTGTCTATGGTGTCCAGATGTTTCAACATTCATTACGAATCAACTCATCGGGCTACATCAATCTTCCTCTAGTTGGAGGAATGAAGATATCAGGCAAGACCGCTTCGGAAGTTGAACAAGCATTGAAGCAACGTCTCCATCCTGACATCATCAAGGACCCACACGTTTCGGTTTTTATTACAGAGTATCGTTCTCAACCGGTATTAGTTCTGGGGTCGGTAAATACCCCTGGACAATACCAGATTACGCGCCAGGTTCGCCTAGCTGACATGATTGCGATGGCTGGTGGGTTGGCACCTAAGGCGGGCGATCGTCTTACGTTGCAGAGCCGTACCCTTCAAACGGTAACCCTTAAAGATGCTACAGGGAGCGCTTCTGAGGTGGAGGCTAGCTCCGGTAATGTGTTTACTGAAATTGACCTCAATGACCTACTTGTTAAAGGGAACTTGTCTCTGAACGTCCCGATCAAGGGTGGTGATGTCATTAATGTCCCCGAGAGAGAAGATAGGCTTTTCTATGTAATCGGAGAGGTTAATGGACCAGGAGCCTTTGCTCTTCCAGAAGGTGACCAACAGTTTCTTCTGACCCAGGCGCTTGCTTGGGCTGGCGGGCCACAAAAAACAGCAAAACTTAACAAAGGTCTCCTTATACGTTATGAGGAGGGTAGTGATGTCAGGACAGAAATTTCCTTAGATTTCAAAAAGATTCTGGCTGGTCTGCGTCCAGATGTCGGAGTACAGGCAGAGGATGTCATTTTTATTCCCGGCAGTCGTGCTAAAACTATCGGCTATGGGATGTTGAATGTGGTGCCCAGTCTGGCTAGAGATGCGATCGTTTACGGTCCTAGGGTGCGTAGATAAAAGCAACTTGTTAACTAGAACTGCCGGAAATAAATTAAGTATTGTAGTGAACGTTCCGTTTAATCTTGGCATCCGTTTTTTCTCTGTGAATTTTTTGAAAAAGGACTTTTTGAAGGCTAATGCTAACGCGCAATCGAGATCTTGCTTAGAAGTTAAAGATTATGTCTAGGGCACTAATAACTGGGATCACCGGCCAAGACGGCTCGTATCTTGCTGAATTTCTTCTTTGGAAGGGGTACGAGGTTCATGGGCTTATCCGCAGAGCCAGCACGTTTAACACCCACAGGATTGACCATCTTTATAAGGATCCGCACAATAAATCACGTCTTCACCTCCATCACGGCGACGTGGGTAACACAGGGCATCTCCTTGATATAATTGATGCAGTCCAGCCGGAAGAGATATATAACCTGGCTGCTCAGAGTCACGTGAGAGTTAGTTTCGATCTTCCTGATTACACCGCTGATGTGACGGGCCTTGGCACAGGGAGGGTACTTGAGGCAATCCGTCGTAAAGGAATTCAGTCTAGATTCTACCAGGCCTCATCTTCTGAGATGTTTGGGAGCGCCTGTGCTCCTCAGGATGAAGATACTCGTTTTCAACCACGCAGCCCTTACGCTGCGGCCAAAGTTTTTTCCTATTGGATGACGGGTATTTATCGAGAAGCTTACGATATTTTTGCTTGTAATGGGATCCTCTTTAACCATGAATCGCCCCGTCGAGGTGAGACTTTTGTTACAAGAAAAATCACTCGTGCAATTGCTGCTATTAAGGCTGGCAAGCAGGATAGTCTCTATCTGGGAAACCTTGAGGCTAAACGTGACTGGGGATATGCGCCAGAGTATGTCGAGGTTATGTGGAGGATTTTGCAGCAGGACGAGCCCGATGACTTTGTGCTTGGTACCGGAGAATCTCACTCCGTCCGTGAATTCCTTGAGGAAGCTTTTAGTTATGCTGGGCTAGATTGGAATGACTATGTTCAGATTGACCCCAAATTTTATAGGCCTACAGAGGTAGATGAACTTCGAGCAAATACTTCGCGATCCGAAGAAAAACTGGGGTGGAAGTGTCGAGTTGGTTTTAAGGAGCTCACGAGGATTATGGTGGACGCAGATCTGGAGGCTGCTGGGCTGGCGTCTCCTGGCGAAGGGAAGAGGATCCTCGAAGAAAAGTTCGACCCATGGCATCGCAATTCTGGTAAGGGATAGGTTGCCATTGTTGGCCTAGGACAGAGATAGTTACTGATTTCCGTTGAGTTCAGTATAAGTAAACCCCGACAGCATAGAGTCCGGTTAATTTAAAGGTCTGGAATTATGATTTTTGTGGCGGGAGCAAGCGGGTTGGTGGGGTCGGCGATAGTGAGACGTCTTCACGCGGAAGGCGTTCAACATTTACTTACTCCGGGTCACGAGGAACTAGATCTTCGTGACCAGGGAGCCGTAAATGTATGGTTTGCCGCAAACCAGCCGAAATACGTTTACTTGGTAGCTGGTACCGTTGGAGGAATTTTCGCCAATTCTTCCAGGCCAGCTGCATTCATTTACGACAATTTACTTATCCATGCAAATGTAATTGATGCAGCGTACCGTAACGGGGTGCGACGGTTGCTGTATTTGGGGAGTTCTTGCATTTATCCGCGGGAATGTCCTCAGCCTATGCGTGAAGAACACCTATTGACCAGCTCGTTGGAGCCTACAAACGAACCCTACGCGATAGCGAAGATCGCAGGAATCCGTATGTGTCAAGCGTATAGAGAGCAATATGGCTGTGATTTCATCTCGGCAACCCCCACAAACTTATACGGCTCTGGAGACAATTTTGATCTTCAGAATTCCCATGTTTTGCCAGCATTAATACGCAAATTTCATGAAGCTAAAGATAAAGGTCAAAAGGAGGTCACTGTATGGGGGAGTGGAATTCCGCGCCGGGAGTTCCTGCATGTAGATGACCTAGCCGCGGCCTGTTTGTTCCTGATGGAAAACTATAGTGAATTGGAGCATATCAACATAGGGACCGGACAGGACCTCACGATACGAGATTTGGCAGAGTTGGTTCAAGAGATCGTCTATCCCGAGGCCGAACTGGTATTTGACCGGTCAAAGCCCGATGGCACTCCTCGGAAACTGCTCGATATTGCGAAGATCCGTAGCCTCGGCTGGGAACATCAAATTGAACTGAGAGAGGGTATTTTGCAAACTTATCGGTGGTATGTTGAGAATTTGGCGGATGCCTAAGAGTTGGTTGCTTATTAATGGTGAAGGTAGAATCGTACACGGACAGCGTTTTGTTCTTCCCACTCCAGGATCTAATCTCGACCTGCCGGAGAACGTGAATTTAATATGATCATAGTTGGACTGAACGCATTCCATGGTGATTCGGCAGCTGCAGCTCTAAGGGATGGTGTCTTGGTGTCTGCTGTTGAGGAGGAGCGCTTTACTCGCGTGAAGCACTGGACTGGCTTCCCGAGTCAGAGTTTACAGTTATGTCTCCGCGATAGTGGCTATGAGGACGTAGATCCAGACTCTGTGGTTTTTTCAGTATCCCGAAAGCCAGATAGGTACCTGGCCAGAAAAGCTTTTCTGGCACTAAGCCATCCCTGGAGTCTTGGTAGGTCCCTTTCGAGAATTCGAAACTTTTCGGCTGTTCGATCCCTTGGGGAACGGATTCAGGAGGTGTATGGAGGGAGTGGTCCTCCTCCACGAGTTTATAAAGTTGAGCACCATCTAGCCCATATTGCCTCCAGTTTCTTTTGTTGTCCCTGGGATGAAGCTATGTGCATAACAGTAGATGGCTTTGGAGATTTTGTATCTACAATGCTTGCGGTTGGTCGCGGGAACTCCATTGAGGTTTTCAAGAGAGTGCATTACCCACATTCGTTGGGTCTTTTCTACACAGCGCTTACGCAATACCTGGGTTTTCCAAAATATGGGGATGAATACAAAGTCATGGGGCTTGCCGCCTATGGTGACTTGAGTTTCGTGCCACAGGTAAGAAAGCTAGTGCCTCGTCTAGGGGATGGCACATTCTGTCTCGATCTAAGTTACTTTAGCCATCTTTCAGAAGGAGTAGATATGACCTGGGAGGGGGGAGAACCTCTTCTAGGTAGGGTGTTTTCCCCAAAACTCGAAAAACTGCTAGGCTCCCCTAGGCGCACCGGAGAAGAGCTGTCGCAAAAGCATATGGATATAGCCGCCTCCGTCCAAGCAGTCTACGAGGAGCGCTTCTTCTCCCTCATCCGTGTGGCCCAGAAGAGGACCGGGCTACGGAAATTAGCTCTTGCTGGGGGGTGTGCAATGAACTCACTAGCTAACGGGAAAATATTTAATCAAGCAGACATTGAGGAGGTCTATATTCAACCGGCTGCTGGTGATGCTGGCACTGCTTTGGGTTCTGCCCTATATGTTCAGCATTGTGTTCATGGAAACGACCGGAATTTTATTATGGAGCACGCTTGTTGGGGGCCGGATTTTGATGAAGGTCGTATACGTCAGGCAGTGGCAAAGGCAATCCCTGGGTCCAATGGCAGGAGTGGACGGTTTGGAGATTTTAATGTGCAAGAGGGGTTGGAGGAAGTTGCGTTGGTAAGAGATACAGCCAACGCTCTTGCAGAGGGACAAGTAGTTGGCTGGTATCAAGGGCGGTCCGAGTGGGGTCCTCGTGCGCTCGGTAATAGATCTATTTTAGCGGATCCACGCAGGCCGGATATGAAAGAGATTCTTAATTTGAAGATCAAAAGGCGTGAGCCTTTTAGACCTTTTGCCCCCTCGATATTGGAAGAAAAAGTGGCGGACTGGTTCAGCATTAGTTACCCCGATCCTTTCATGGCCAAGGTGTATCCTTTTCTGCCCGAGAAGCGCGAAGCTCTTCCAGCAGTTACTCACGTGGATGGTACCGGACGTTTGCAGACCGTATCGAAAAAAGTCAATCCTCTCTATTGGAGCCTTATAAAGGAGTTCGAACAACTAACAGGGGTCCCCGTCATTCTCAATACTTCTTTTAACGAAAACGAACCGATTGTTAATACTCCCGAGGAAGCTCTAGATTGCTTTCTTCGCACGAAAATGGACCGAATCGTATTGGGTAGTACAGTGGTGAAAAGGGTACAGCCTGGGGTGCCTTAAAGTATTCAAACATCGAATATGTGATTGCCGTGATACAACGTTTAATTTCCGGTCTGGGATTGTCCGGCAGTATTATCTTAGTCTCTCTTGTCGGTAGGGTTGTTTCTGTTCCGGTGCTATTGACCTATTGGGGAACGGAAATGTACGGGGAGTGGGTTGTTCTTACCAGCCTGGTGGCTAGTATTTCGGTTCTAAATCTTGGGGTGCAATCTTACGCAGGCAATCGGATGATTGCTTGCTATGTTCGCGAAGAGACTAAAGAAGGAACCCGGATTCTGCACGCAGCTCTTCGACTTTATTT
>Ga0310344_10001789_pt1 | contig 16288 bp, 9 predicted proteins | sample HC15DNA20200_MG_FD_203801 | JGI IMG/M metagenome (GOLD analysis project Ga0310344, IMG submission 203801) | Marine microbial communities from station ALOHA, North Pacific Subtropical Gyre - HC15-DNA-20-200_MG | ecosystem: Environmental > Aquatic > Marine > Oceanic | place: Pacific Ocean: North... | reverse complement strand
CAGCTTTGTCCTTTACCTGGATATAAGAAAAATACACCTTGCCTTCTTCAAAATTTTCAAAAAATGTTGAATCAGATGAAGAAATAAACGTCGTGTCAAGCCCTACATTTCTATCCCTTATTTCATTCGTCTGCTCAGCGGTACCAATAGAAAAATTGTAATGTAGAATCTCTCCATTATCTGCTCCTTTCCATAAATGAGTGATCTCATTATTAGGGCCAAACCAATCAATATCTATATTACTACCCCAAAACTGAGGTCCACCAAATACTTCTAAAAGTGTAGTTACTGTCGGGTCTTCACTATCAACCTGAAAAAGTCCAGATTCAACTACTGAAGATATATTACCTACTTTATCTGAGGCTCTTGCTTTAAGAAAATATTGAGAATTATTATCTAGATCCAGGTCAGTAAAAGTATGTGAGATAAGACTATCAGGAATGATTACCCAATCCGTTTCGTTTGTTTTACTAGTTGAATCACGAATCATCACTTCATACTCTTTAATACCGCTAGCTCCATCTGCAAAACCTGACCAACTCGTGGTAACTGAACTAGTATCTCCCAACCAAGAAAGATGAGAACCCGAACCATGTAGAACAGAACCAATAGTTGGTGCTGTTAGATCAATAATCACACCATCACTAGTAACAATGTTAGAAACATTCCCAAGCTTGTCAGTAGCCCTTACAGACACAAAATATTGATTTCCTTCAGTTAAAGTTAGTCCTTTCGCAATAACACTAGTATCAGAGCCCGCACTAGTCCATCCAAGAACTCCGCCAGAGTTCTCACCAACAACATCATCAATTGCATATTCGTATTTACCAATACCGCTTGCTGCATCACTTCCATTCCAATGAACAGAAAGTTGAGTGCTTGAGCCTGCATAGGAATCATTTCCAGACAACCCCTCTCTTACATAGTTTACTATAGGTATCACAGTATCAGTTAATGGTCTAGAAAGGGCATTCTCATAAGCTCCCATATCTGGAGGAGAACCCCTAGAGGTATTAACTAGATCTGCTATCGGAGCGCCTGTAACGGTTCCTGAACCAATTGCAGGAGAGTAATTTGTAATATCAAAATCGGTTGAGCTCACAAAAAGAGGGTCACTGTTCTTATTCCCTGTTCCTGTATATCCTCCTTGAACAATTGAATAGGTTATATTGAGGTTACCAAAAGCGCCACCCAAAGAATTTCCCCAAATAATTGAATTTGAGATAGCAGGACGGTAAGTCTTTGCATTTCTAATTCCGTAACCCGAATTATTAACAATTGTACAATTAATTATTCCAGGATAAGTAGAGATAGTGTAGGTATCAAAATAAAATACACCATCTCCTGTATTATCATGCAAGACAGTATTTTTTATAGTAGTTGAAGAATTAAAAAATCTGACAGGATACCCCTTTGACGCAGTTATAATACAGTTCTCAATAGAAGGATTACTTGAGACACCGCCTGTTGTTGGGTCAATATTTATGGCACTACCCTGAAGATCTCCTCCTCCTGTAAGTGTAAATCCTACAAGTTTCGCAGTAGCTGGCTCGCCATTATAGAACCAAACGATTGCCAAGCCATTATTTGATGGAGTAATGATTGTCTTCTGCGGGCCATTTTGACTTTTTAAAACGAGATTCTTCCCACCATAATTAATATTCTCTGTATATGTTCCATCGTAAACTAATATGGTGTCAGCAGTAGCACTCGAAGCAGCATTTATGGCATCACCAATGGTTGCATGATCTCCACTTCCATCCTGCTTTACAGTTATTATTTTAGGTTTTGCTAAGGTAGTAACATCAGCTTTCTTTGCTGTTGTCAGGTTACCATTACTGTCTTCAGCTGTTACCCAAACATCATAAGAAAGACCTGTAGTAAGGTTAGTAACTTCCTTTGTGTTTTCTACATTAGCTGAAAAGATCATTTTTCCACTGGCGGTTGCGGCGTTACCACTAGCATCCTGACCAGCTTTTATTTTCGTTGTATCTGGACGGGTTGAACCATCAGCAAGGACAACAAAATAAGATGTTCCTCCATCATCAAATTTTACTTTAACTGTAAATGATGTCGTTCCTTCATTTCCTACAGAAGGATATCCACTAGCAAAAGCAGCTGGTGTTACATCGGTTGATATATCCACTCTGGTAGCATTTGACTGCAAGGTTTCATGATGACCTCCATCCGATACACCAAGTACAACATAAATATCATATTCAGTACTAGCAGTTAAGCCTGTAATAGAAACTGATGTCTCTTGATCAGAAGTAAGAGTTGTAGAACCACTCCCAATAATTGCGGTTGAACCTGCCTTACCAGTCCCATTTTTTACGTCATTAGAAGACGGTGTTGCTGCTTGGTTCGCTAAAACAACATAGTAAAGGGTAGCAGTTGAGCCTGATTTTACTTTCAGGGTAGCACTTGTACCGGCACTGCCAATAGTAACGTTTGGATAGCCAGATGCAAAAGTACCTACAGCAGAGCTTGTTGTTGAAACATTAATACTATCTGGTGTCGATTGCAAATTGTCCTGATCATCTTCTGAAACCAGCCATATATCATAGGCTGTACCAAGAGTCAAACCTGAGAGCGAAATGGTCGTCGAATATGGAGACGTCTGAACTATTGAACTTCCCGATTTTATCACATTAGAAGAGGATCCGCCACTGTCTGTACCCGCTTTTACCTGAGCAGAAGTAGGTGCAGAGGATCCATCAGCTAAAACTATATAATAAGCTGTTCCATCTGCAGTTGCACTGACGAATAGATCAAGTGTAGTTGTTGAAATATTTGAGGCAAATGGATAGCCTGAAGCAAAAGCGATAGATTGGATTTCATACTTCCAGATAGAGGACGCGCCTTTGAGATAATAAAGAATTCCATTCATAACCTGAAAACTATTCAGGTATGTACTTGCATCAGAAGAAACAAGGTCAGTAGCCTTTGATGGAGGAGAAGCCGCGCTAGCGAGGTTATTAATATTAGTGCCATCATATTCTTTTATTACTTCCTCGCTCGCATTCATATCCCAAGTACTAAAAATTAGTCGCCCCTTGTAGGCGGTTAGATTATTTGGATATTGTGATATATTAGCAGCTTGCGAAGTTGCCGATCCATCAAAAGCGTATAGAGTATAATTCGAACTACTAGAATTATATGCACTATAATACAGTTTGCTACCGACTACTACTAGACCTTCAGGATAGCTTTTCCCAATATCTAATACATTAACAATAGAAGATCCATCATAAGATAAGATTCTATAACTATCAGATTCACTAGACCAAAGGGTAAAATAGAGTTTGTTATTAAAGTTAACCGACCTATTAACGTTACTGCTTAACTCGGCCTCATCTGTAAATGAGGAGCCATCATAAGAATAAAGTCTCGAATTGCTTCCTAAGTAAAGTTTGCTGTTGTATGTAGTAATAAATGTAAAATACTGATCGAAACTTTTTAAAGCACTAACAGTAGTACCATCAAATGAATATAAAGAATAAGCGTTTGATGTATAGTTAGAAAAATAAAGTTTTTCACTGAACTCCGTAAAATAACTAGGGTACATAGTTCCGATACTAATAGCATCTCCCCATGATGATTCGGAAGGATCATAAACATAAAAGACATAAGAAGAACTTTCATACAATAATGCAACAATCTTATTGCCAAGACCATATAATCCACTAACAGAGCTGGTGCCAAAGTCTTTGATAGAGGTCGGTGTATTTGATCCATCGTATACCCAAACCTTATTTTCAGAAGAACTTGTACTAGCATTCCAAACATTTGTTGCTATATACATTTTACCACCAAGTACAACAGTTCTAGATTGATCATGGGTGACGGCATTGGCCGATGAAATAAGTACACCAAAAATTATAAAACTAAGGATAAAGGATATACTACTGCGCAACGATCTCTCCTTCACCAAAACCATTTAGCTCTAATAGGTTATCATTCTCATCTACAAATTCGGAGTCTGATGTATAGGAAAGTATTGAAGTCCCTGAAGTAAGTGTTCCTAGAACAAGAGTTGCTATGCTACCTGTTCCAGAAATAGTCGCACTGTCAGAACCAAGAAATGAAGTATAGATATCAAGCTTCCCCTCTTCAGGGTTATCTTCAAAAATGAATACTGGTTCTGAAGATGAAGCAAATAGATCACCTACATTAACCGAATTTATTGAAATAAGGCTCTTTTCATAAGATAACTGTATATGAGCGCCAGCAACACCTGAAACTCCAAGAGCATATACCTGTACACTAACACTACTTCCAGCTGTTACTTCAAATTCATCGGGGAAAAATACAAGAGCAGGAGTTTCGATACCGTCTTCTTCCGCTGACTCTTCGTCCAAAGGATTTTCATAAGATTCTGTAGGAACTTCACAACTAGTAAAAAAAACAGATAAAAGGACAACTGAGAATCTGATGATAGGCTGCTTAATTAAATTAATACTCCTTGCAAAAAGGATGGATGAATATTTTTTCAATAAAGGATTAATGACTATTACCTACCTATAGAAAATGAAAAATTGATTAAAGAAGCACCTGTAGAAGGATCATATACTAATCGAAAGGGAGAGGATTGAAAACTAGCTGTGTCTTCATCGTCGTCTTTCTTTGGACCAGTAATAAGAGCATGAAGAACATTTGCCGCCCATACCCCTGCAGCAGCATAAGCAAGAGTTTCAGCTTGAGTAGCGGCAGCATCCATATCTGAATGATGACCTTGGGCCTCAGCTTTATATTCCGCAATCATATCTACATCTGTCTCATTTCTATACTGATCAATTGAAGTATTGTATGCATCAAAAGAGGTAAGGTATTGAGAACCAAAAAGATAAAGCCCACCTCCTATTCCTAACTCAGAGATGAGCCAAATGTAACCCCACTTTTTCCTACCTGAATAAAACTGACCCATACCTGGAATAAACATGGATCGCATCATTGCTCCAAAGCGTGTCTTGCTGGGCCCTGTTACGATAGGTTGGGCAACGATACCAGCCTTGCGCTTTGCAATCAAGGGATCTGGTGCTTTTAAACCAGAGATTTCATAAGCAAGTATTTCTATTTCTATGATCAACCCATCAACAGCACCACCATAAGAAACATTTTTGGTTCGGATATTTTCACCAGTTTGCACTGAAAACATTCTCATGTCAATAGTAAAAGTTTTTCCAACGCGACCAATGGCCCCTCCAATCATATTCTGCACCCCTAATAATTGACCAACTTCCACAGCACATTCATCACTAGTACAACCAGTTTGTTGAAAACCCTGCTCTTGAAGAACTTCTTCCATCATTTGTCGTTCAACAAGCCTAAGAGCTCCCGCTGATGCTAAAGCTGTCCGGAAACGATCAGTTAATGTTTGTGCCTCTAGCTGAGAAATACCTCTACCTTCAAAATCAAGGATTGCAACAGTTTCTCGTGAATCTTGAGAATAAATAGTTAATGGGATGGAAAGAAAAATGACTAAAAATCTTAACATAAAGTTGTTTTTTATTGAAGTTTTCATATTTAGTTAACTAAATAGTCTTTAGCTCTCAAAACAAGGAAATCTAAGGGACAATCTTAATCCCGAGCAACACGATTTTAGTGGACGTGACACTAATCACAAATTTTCTTTGAATTCAGGATATCTTTAATCAAGATAAGAATAAGGTAATTATTGCACTGAATTACAACATAAAATATAACTATTCGAAGAAAATATCTACTCTGGTTCTCCAAGGATTTTCCTACCATGGTATTCATTCGAATTAATTTTTAAATGAATGTTGTCAAAGTTTTTGTCTGTGATGGATCCTGCCGCAATTATTCTAAATCTTGATCCATAGCCTTTTATTATTTCAGATATTAATTCACTTCCTTCCTCCGCAGTTTTTTCTCCTCCAGAAGTTAAAATACTGGAAATATATTGAATTGAACTCAATCTCTCCAATTCAACTAGAAGATTATTAGTTGAATCTATTGCCTTGTGAAAGGTTATATCCATAGGATAGGCTTGCAATGCCAATCTAGCTGTTGATTTTATATCAACATTTTTTTCCGTATCTAATAAACCCAATACAACCTCTTGAACCCCAATAGATTTGCAAGTTTCAATTTCATCTTCCATAATGGTCAATTCATTTTCATTGTAAATAAAATTCCCAGCTCTAGGACGAATCATAACTTTTATAGGAATGGAAAGAGAAAGAGTTTGTTCTATAAGTTCTCTTTGTGGAGTCAATCCTCCCAAATCTAGTCGTTTACAAAGTTCAATGCGATCAGCTCCAAGCTTTTCAGCTTTAATAGCTTCACCATATGTCTCGACGCATACTTCTTTAATCAAGTGGGTTTTATCTATCATATTATCTTTGAACTCTAGATTAGTTTATTGACTATCACTATTAATTTATAATTATGCATAGTTATTTATAAAATAATCATAAAGAAAATCCCACAATGAAAGTGGGATTTCAAGTTAAAAGTTCTCACCCGCCTGTTTTTTTTATAATTCATTTATTTTGCACTTCCCCAAATAATTTTGGTTAATATTAAATGTGGTGGTTAAAATTGATTCGATAAAAAGCTCTTACCTATTAAAGCTGTTATTTTTTGCCGAGCAATAGGTAGGTTTTTGTTTGAACAAATAAATTATTTCTGAAATCTAAAGGGGAACCATGAAGTATAAGTATTATTTAATTTTTACAATATTTTTAAGTTGCTATCAAATTCCTGCTCCAGATAAACAAGCAGGAGAGAAACCCACAAATTTATTGTCTACTGAAACATCTACTTCTCATATAGAAAAAGTAAAGCCAAGAGTAAATATTGAAGGTGCTGAGATAACATTATTGATCGAAAATCCGGATATTGTTACTCCAACGGGTATAGCAGTAGATAGTGAGGATAGAATTTGGGTCATTGAAAATCACACTCATGTAAGACAAGATGACTATCCAGGTCCAGAGGTAGACCGCGTGTTAATTTTTGACGGATACTTAAGTGATAATTCAGAAAATAAAAGAGTAATTGAATATGCAACAGGTTTTACAAATGGAATGTCCTTAGCACTTAAGGATAATGGTCAAGTACTCATTGCTACTCGATCATCTGTGATTCAATTCACCGATTTAAATAATGATTTTATTGCTGATAAGTTAGACACTTTAATCGGATTGGAAACAGCGGAACAATTTTCACATAATGGTATGTCTGGACTAGTAATAGGCCCAGATAATAAAATCTATTTTCAGTGTGGTGAAAATTTTGGATCCGAATATTTAATGACTGGTACTGATGGGAAAACAATTTTAGGAAAGGAAAGAGAAGGAGGCAGTATTTATAGATGTAATATAGATGGCTCAAACCTTGAAAGAATAGGAACAGCAATATGGAATTCTTGGGGGATGACTTTTGATCCTTACGGAAACTTATTTTCTGTTGAAAATGACCCCGACTCACATCCACCGTGTAGATTACTTCATATCGTAAAGGGCGGAAATTATGGATTTGAGTTTAATCATGGGCGTGATGGTCTCAGTCCTTTAACATCTTGGTTTGGGCAAATACCTGGAACTTTACCAATGGTTTCAGGTACTGGAGAAGCCCCATGCGGTATAATGCACTATGACGCATCTCTATTTGGGGAAAAAATTCAGTCCTCATTACTTGTTGCATCATGGGGTGATAGTGTAATTCAAAGCTATGATTTAGTATCGAATGGTGGTTCATTTATGTCTGAGCCGTATGCATTTGTTGAGGGCAATAGAAACTTTGCTCCTGTTGAACTTGCTGTTGATTCAAAAGGTGGGATTATTGTCTCTGATTGGTCAAGTTTGGCTTACGCTGTTCATGGAAAAGGGAAAATTTGGCGTATTTCTCCTCCTCCAAATGCTTCAGAAAAGGTTCAAAAAAACGATCAGTTTCAATTATTGAACTCTCCCTACGTTACCATAAGAATAAAAGCAGCTAATGAAATAGTTTCTAGTGCGGACAATATCACCGACTATATAAGTAATAAAAAGATTAACGATATAGCCAAATCAAATATTCTTTGGTCGGCAGCCAACAATGAACACCCCCAACTAAAAGAACTCTTAATTAAAGCGTTAGAGTACAAGAATGAATTGATTAGGGGATTATCCGTACAAATATTGATTGAGAAAAACTTAATCAATAATGAAAAGTTTTATATGGATCTTTTTCAAAATGACCCATCGATGCATGTAAAGAGACAAGCTATCTATGGCTTGGAATCAGAGGATGCTTATAATCTTGTATTGAGCATGTTTCGTGAAAATAAACCATTTATTCATACAGCCATAATTGAAATGTTTGGAAAAACAGATAACATTGATATGCTTATCAATACATCAAAAAGTAATAATTCATATGAACGATTAGGTGCACTTTTATGTTTACAGCGTGCCAATTCAGATATTCCTAGGGAAATAATGAAACAATATCTTTTCGATCCAGACCATACTAACCGACAGGTAGCACTTAAATGGATATCAGAAGACAGGCTAATTCAATTCAGAGACCTTGTAGAGGAATCATTTGCAACACTAAACGATGTCGATCAGAAAATATTTGATGCCTATATGGTAGCCTTCCAATATCTTGATGGGAAATGGGAAACAGTGACACCACGTGTTAACAAGGAGGCAAAGGTAACAGGCTGGGGAGACAAAGCTACCCCCCACTTTGCAGAAGGCGATAAAGCGTGGACTCTATACCCCTATAAGCGGCAACCTTTTTTATTGAAGGCTCTAAGAAATGATAAATTCAGTTCAAGCTTAAAAGCAAGAGCGCTATCATCCATGGATCCTTATCATGTGGATTTAACGATTCCTTTCCTTATGGAATTATTTAATGATGGTGGTGAGGATTTACAGATTGAAGTAACAAGAACCTTAAGTACAAGAGTTACAGATTCCAAAGCCTGTGAAACAGTAGGAACCATTGCTAAAGATAATAATCAAAATATTGAGGTCAGGCTTGAAGCAATAACTGGCCTAGGAAATAGTGCTGTTATAAATGAAAACAGTATAAAAGCATTACGAGAAATTCTTTCTAATGACCAAGAAATAAATGTTGTTAGAAATGAAGCATTAAAAAATTATCAATCAATCTCTACAGATTTAAATATTGATCAATATAATTTGTCTTTAGCAAGAAGTCCCATATCATTGGATGAGTGGCGTAGATACGGACATGAGCAAGGTAATGCAAAGTCCGGTGCCAGAATCTTTTATAGTGGTAGATATCAATGTGGAAGTTGCCATAGGATTGATGGACGAGGAGGAATATATGGCCAAGATCTTTCTCGAATCGGATTTAACGCAAGTAAAGATAGGATCATTGAAAGTATTTTACACCCAAGTGATATTATAGCTCCAGAATATGTTGGATATGAAGTAACTACTGAAGAAGATGAATTTTACGTGGGAAGAGAGGATAAAGATCATGATACTAAGTACCATTTATCAATGATTTTAGCAAATGGAGAAAGAAAAAGAATACTTTATGACAATATAGTAGAACAAAAAATATTAGATCGTTCCTTAATGCCTTCTGGATTATATGAAACAATGACAGGAGTAGAGTTTAGAGATTTAGTACAATTTCTTTCTGAAAGAACTAATACTCAAACTAATGCTAAAAAGAAATAAATTCTTTTTAGAACTTTTCATAAAAGAAAAACCCCTCGGTAAAAGGGGGTTTTTAATAAGTAGCGGAGGAGGGAGTTGAACCCCCGACCTTCGGATTATGATTCCGCTGCTCTAACCAACTGAGCTACTCCGCCATTTAATATCCAAAATTACCCTCTAGTTAAGAATATTCAAAAGTTCGATGGATAGCCTAACTCCAACACCTGAAGGCCCAGATGGAACATAAGGTTGATTTTTTTCCCACCATGCCGTACCAGCAATATCTAGATGCACCCAAGGCACATCATCTACAAATGCTTTCAAAAAAGCACCTCCAGCGATTGAGCCAGCTTGGCCTGGAGCTCCAAGATTTTTAACATCAGCTATTTTACTTTTCACATCATTACAATATTCTTCCCATAAGGGTAGTTCCCATACCTTTTCACCAGTAAGATCCCCTGCTTTGATTATTGATCGAATAAGTTTTTCATCATTACCCATAGCACCTGAGGCTACATGTCCTAAAGCAACAATCACCGCACCAGTAAGTGTTGCGAAATTTATCATGCAGGCTGGATTGTGATGTTTAGCAATATATGAAAGAGCATCCGCAAGCACTAAGCGACCCTCTGCATCAGTATTAAGGATTTCGATTGTTTTTCCATTATATGCCTTAACAATATCCCCTGGTTTTGATGCCCTACCTCCTGGCATATTCTCTGTCGCTGCTATAGCTGCGATAATATTTCTTTTTGGCTTAAGACCAGCAATAGCTTTCATAATACCAAGGACTGTTGCGGCACCACACATATCATATTTCATTTCATCCATTTTTGCTGATGGCTTTATTGAGATTCCACCAGTATCAAATGTGATTCCTTTTCCTATAAATGCAATAGGCTTTTCTCCTTTTTTCCCACCTTTATATTCCATCAAAATAAACTTAGGTGGTTCATCAGCACCTATAGCAACAGAAGCAAAAGCTCCCATACCCATTTTTGTAAACTTTTCTCTATTTAAAACCTTGCAAGTCATATTGCCTTTTCGTGCAATCTTTCTTGCTTCAATTGATAATTTGGTAGGTGTAGCAACGTTACTAGGATGGGCGGCTAAATCTCGAGCTAGGCATACAGCTTCGGCAATAATTTTTCCTTTTTCCAATCCATCTTTACTACCGCCTCCTATAATTGATAATGATTTTAGGTTTTTATTATGTTTATCTTCGGTTTTATAATCAAGGAATTGATAAGAACCAAGAATTGCTCCCTCTACAAAAGCCTGAGTTCCATCAACCTTGCCAAGCTCGATAATACCAGGAATTTCTGCTATTGCATTAATCTGACCAGACGACTGTAATTTTTTTATCGCCGACCCACCAACTTGTCTAGCTTTTTCATGATTGAAATCATTACGCTTTCCAAGACCTATAAGAAGCAACTTAGAAGGTGAATTTTCTGTAAAAAGCATTAATGTCTCATTTAATTTTCCTTGGAAATCTTTATCTTTAATCCTAGAAGAAATAATTTTGTCAAATTCTAAATCAACTTCTTTCCCCAATTTAGAAAGAAGACCTCCTTCAAAAATACTAACCACCAAAACATTTGACTTAACTCTTTTCCAATTAACTGAAGAAATATTTATCTTTTCTAAATGTGCCATAAGGCATTCTCCTAACAATTATAACTCATAAACTTACCCAAAATCTTCCATTTCACGAAAAGCAAAAGCGCACTATTACGCTTTTTTCTTGACAATATCAGAAACAAAAAGTAAACTATATACGCCTTTTGTATCCTTTTATATTAAATCTTAAAAAGAAAGAGAGAAAAATGAATATCAGTACAATTGATAACTATGAAAAGACCAAACCATTCTTTGAGTTGACGATTCTTAAATGTCCTAAATGCAAAACTTGCTGGTCAGCAGATTATACCGACTATTCTTGGATGAGGGAGGATGATCTAATTATATGCAGTTGTGGTTCCATTATGTGCGAAGTAAATGACTTAAAGGACAATTAACTCCTTACAGATTGCACCCCCAAATCAGTAGTTGTATCTTCCACTCTTGACTTTGGTCAATTTAATGGGAAGCAAAAAATCAAAATTACCCCTTGTTAATGATCTTGAAGCTCTACTAGGCCAAGATCGGGTTCTTTCTCACCCAACTGAATTATTAGTTTATGAATGTGATGGTCTTACCCTTAGCAAGTATGGTGCTGAAGCTGTTGTTCTTCCTAGGTCAACAAAAGAAGTTTCAGAAATTGTAAAATGTTGCCAAAAGCATAAAACCCCTTTTTTGGCAAGGGGCTCTGGAACTGGGCTTAGTGGAGGAGCTGTTGCAGCTGAAGGTGGCGTAATAATTCAGATGTCCAGAATGTCTGATATTATCGAAATTGACTATGACAATGAAATAGCTATAGTTCAACCTGGTGTAATTAATTTACACCTTTCAGAGGCCACAAGGAAAAATGGGTACCATTTTGCTCCAGACCCTTCTAGCCAAAAAGCCTGTACAATCGGAGGTAATGTTGCTGAAAATGCTGGGGGACCACATACATTAAAATATGGTGTGACAACGAATCATATTATGGGCTTAACTACTGTAATGCCGAATGGAGATATAGTAGAACTAGGAGGAAAAGAAGACTTAAATAGTGGTTATGATCTAGTTGGTATTTTTGTAGGATCAGAAGGAACACTCGGAATAACAACTGAAATTATTGTAAGACTTACAAAGAATCCCGAATCTTATAAAACATTCCTTGCTTCTTTCAATACAGTTGAATCAGCTAGTCATTCTGTATCAAAAATGATTGCCAAAGGCATTATTCCAGCTGCTCTGGAATTAATTGACAATCTTTCCATAATCGCTGTTGAGAATCACATTAAAGCAGGTTTTCCAGTAGATGCTGCGGCTATACTGCTTATCGAAATTGATGGTCTTTCATCAGAGCTATCGAAACAGGCCAATCAAATAAAAGAAATTTGCCATTCCTCAGGTGCTACTAATTTTCAACAAGCAAAAGATGAGAAAGAAAGAATTCAACTTTGGAGAGGGCGAAAAGAAGCAATGGGCGCTCTTGGTAAGATCACACCAGCATTCTATACCGTTGATGGAGTAGTTCCTAGATCTAAACTTCCAGAAATTCTTAAATTTGATGTTGAAACTGGGGAACGCAATGGACTAAAGGTAGCTCATCTTTGTCATGCTGGTGATGGCAATATACATCCTAATATACTATACAATCATATGGACGAGTCTGAAACAAAGGCTGCAATTAAGATATCTAAAGAAATACTGCAAAAGTGCATTGATCTTGGAGGAGCTCTTTCTGGTGAACATGGAATTGGAACAGAAAAAGTATCTTCTTTTAAAATAATGTTTAATGACGAAGATGAAGCTCAGATGTTAGCAATTCGCTCTTCATTTAATTCTTCAGGCCTTCTTAACCCTAGTAAAATTTTTCCTACAGGTGCAAAATGTGGTGAATCACGAATTAGAAAAACAATAGCTGGTGGAGGATGGCTTTAAATAGCGATCAATTCAGTTGCTAAAGTCTACTCCTTTAATTGCCTCTAAAACCGTTACTCCTTCTTCTGTTAATGAACTCAAAACTATTGTTACTGAAGCAATCGAGAACAAAAAGACCCTAATCCCTATTGGTGGAGGGACACAACTTTTTACAGCTAGGGAAAAATTCGATATAGCCATTAACATATCTGGATTAACAAAAGGATTTAGACATACACCAGAAGATATGACAGCGACTTTGCCCGCAGGCAAGCTTTTCTCTGATGCTCAAAATAAACTTAAAGAAAATGGTCAATGGATTCCTTTAGACCCGCCTGACAACGGTCTCTCAACTGTAGGAGGTATAGTAAGTGCAAATCGCTGGGGACCTCGAAGACATCGTTATGGTACAGTTAGAGATTGGGTTATTGCTACCACGATAATTAATGGGAAGGGTGAATTAGTGAAATCTGGCGCCAATGTAGTCAAAAATGTGAGTGGCTATGATCTTAACAAAGTTTATATCGGTGCTCGTGGTACATTGGGAATATTAGTTGATATAACTTTCAAGCTTTTTCCAACACATAAGAATGAAATGACTTTCCATGCCTGTTTTTCCAATTTAGATGAAATTTTTAAAACAGCATCTGAGATTAACAATTCACCTTTAGAGATTGAAGCTCTCTTAATTCTTAATGGTAGATGGGTTTCATCAAAAGCCAAACATTGGTGGCTACTTATAAAAATTATTGGATCTAATGAAAGCATGGAGTCTCAATCACGTATTGTTTCATCAATTTTAGAAAATTCAATATCTAAACGATGGCGTCAAACAAATAATGAAGATTCCATCTCCTATTGGAGGACCGCTAATTTGGGGAATAAAAATTCAAAAGAACTTTTTGCGGAAGCTGTAATTACCATTCCAAAATCAAAAACAGAAAATCTGGTTACTCAAATATTTGAAATTGACCCAAACATATCAATGAAAATCCTTCCGGCATGTGGCGCTTTAACCATTGGACTAAATTCAGAAAATATTTACAATAAATTTAAAGAGATAATAATAAATCAAAATATTAATGTAGAAATTTCAGGGAAGAATATATTCTCGTGCAATGATAAATGGCCTTTAAATCCAGTCTCTTTACCGTTAATGAAACAATTAAAAAAGGCTCTTGACCCTAGCTACATCTTTGCTCCAAGAACGTATTTAGGAAGGATTTGATGAGTAAGACTTTCAACAAAAAACCAATTAAAGAATTTAGAGATGAAGAAAAACGTTTGCTCCAAGAGTGCATTCATTGCGGATTATGCCTACCAACCTGTCCAACATATATTTCAAATGGAAAAGAAATGGATTCTCCTCGTGGACGTCTATATCTAATGGAATCAGTAATAAACGGTACCACTGCCATGGACAATGTTTTTGAAAAACATATTAAATCCTGTCTAGTTTGTCGCGCATGCGAAACGGCCTGTCCAGCTGGTGTTGAATTTGGACATCTTATGGAAACTACTAGAGAAGCACTAAATAATGTAAAAAACCCTTCAATTATTCAACAACTTCTGCTAAAAGTTGTTGTACCATCGCATATCTTTCTATCCCTTCTTTTAACGGCTACAAGATTTATTCAAAGAATACATTTGGATAAAATAGTGCATGTGCCTCCTTTTAGTTTTTTTGCACCGACTAAATTAAAGGAACTACAAAAATCACTACCCATAATACCAAAACAACGATTTAGCAATTCTAAATCAAAAAATTACCCAACCATTAATAAAGCGAAAGGAACTGTGGCTTTATTCACAGGTTGCATTATGGATCACCTCTTCCCTCACGTTCATTTAGCTACTGTCCGAATACTAAACTGGAATGGTTATAATGTTGAAATACCTTCAAACCAAACTTGTTGTGGTGCCCTTCATGCACACTCTGGTGATAGTAAAATGACAAATAGCCTAGCTAGTGAGAATAATAAAGAACTTCTTAATAATAAATACGACTATATAGTAATAAACTCAGCAGGTTGTGGATCTCACCTAAAGTCATTTATTAAATATAATAAATCAGGTCTTTCTTCAAAAATTTTGGATATTAGTGAATTATTAGCATCCATCAATACAAAGTCTCTACAATCATATACTTCCAAGGCAGTAGCATATGATGAGCCATGCCATTTATTGCATGGGCAGGGTATAAGCTCAGAACCAAAATCTATTCTAGATAAAATCTCAGGAATAAATCTAATAAGTCTGGAAAATGCTGATCAATGTTGCGGAAGCGCGGGAAGTTATGCACTTTCACAAACTGAAATGTCTATAAAATTATTAGATGAAAAAATGAAAAAAATTGAAGATAGTGGAGCAAAAATAGTAGTGACAGCTAATCCAGGATGTCAAATCCAATTGAACTGGGGTTCGAAAAGATCTGGCCTAAAAATTGAAGTATTGCATCTAATGGAATTGCTAGACAGGTGTTATAAAACTGATCCAAACTATTTAAAGTATTGAGATGTTATTTTAGACTTCTACCATGCAGAACTTTTTCCCAATTTTCATGTTTACCTTTTTTTACAGCCACTACTGTAAAAATAGCTTCGCAGACATCTCTAGTTTTTCCATCTTTATTCTCAGCTATAGCTGAAACGTGAATAGTTAAAGAAGTTTTCCCTGCTGATATAACTTTAGCTGAAAAATTAACCCATTCACCACAAAATACTGGTTCAGAAAATACGACTTCATCAATAGCTTTAGTAACCGATCCAACAGCAGCAGTTCCCCTAAGAAACCTTTGACCAACTTTAGCAGCCGCTATATCCATCCATGAAACCATCTTTCCGCCAAATAAAGTTCCTATATTATTTAAATCATTTGGCATTACTAATTGGCTAAACCTTGCTATTACTTTTACCATTTAGGATCTCCCTTTATTAGTGTCATGATCAAAAAAAAGTCCCGTTGGTTAAACCCTCGAGAAATATCAATTCCTCTGAAGAGTACGCCGTACCAACAGGACTCTAATTCAACTTTAGCTTCTAAAGTGCCAATATTAACACCTAGAAAAAAAGGCCAGCTCTTAAGAACCGGCCTTTTTTATGAACTTCTTATTATAATTTAAATTG
>Ga0310344_10001788_pt1 | contig 16295 bp, 7 predicted proteins | sample HC15DNA20200_MG_FD_203801 | JGI IMG/M metagenome (GOLD analysis project Ga0310344, IMG submission 203801) | Marine microbial communities from station ALOHA, North Pacific Subtropical Gyre - HC15-DNA-20-200_MG | ecosystem: Environmental > Aquatic > Marine > Oceanic | place: Pacific Ocean: North... | reverse complement strand
CAGGTACTCTTAAAGGTAGTGCTATCAGACACTCTGTAGCTAAAACAAAGAGCGGTGTCACAGCCGCCTCTGAGGTATACTCAGAAACAATGAATTTCCGTACAGCTTATGCTGCTCAGGAAGCAGATAGCCCAGCTATCAACGAAGCTAGTGGCGATGCTGATCGCTCTGCCGCTAGTTAACTATAAGGGGAACTTCGGTTCCCTTTTTTTTATTTACAAATATTATTATGCCTATACCTACCACTAATGCAACCCAAGAATTACCTGCTGTTAATCAAATACTCGCATCAGTAGGTCAGGCTCCTGTAACTACGTTAGACCAAACCAACCCAGACGTTGCGATTGCATACGATACATTGTTACAGGTATCAAAAGAAGTACAAGCAGAAGGTTGGACTTTCAACCAAGAGTTTGAATATGAGATAACAACTAACAGTTTAAAAGAATACGAGATACCTAACAACATATTACAAATAGATTTCTCTGAATCTTATAAAGGTAACATAGATCCTATTAGACGTGATGGTAAAATATATGATAGATATAATCACACATATACATTAGGAGATAATGCAGGTGATGAATTTAAAGTTGATGTGGTTTGGTTGTTTGATTGGATTGACCTGCCTGCACCTGTACAAAACTACATTGTCGCCAAAGCATCAACCATTACAGCTCAACGAATCATTGGCGATCCACAATTAATCCAAACGTTACAACAACGTGAAGCATTGGCTAGAGCTAACGCACTAGAGTACGAATGCAATCAAGGTGACTTTACTATCTTTGGGCACCCAGAAGGTAATAGACATTACACCAGTTATAAACCTTATACAGCTTTACAACGCTAATGGCAAGTGTTACACAACGTGTCCCGAATTATTTAGGTGGGGTATCTAAGCAACCAGATGATAAGAAGTTTCCGGGTCAAGTTCGTGAAGCTTTGAACGCTTATCCTGATCCTACATTTGGTCTACAGAAAAGACCGGGACTTAAATTCCTTACAGTTTTAAAAGATGGTAGTGGTACTGCATATGATAATACTGACTTAGATAGTGCTAAGTGGTTTTACATCCATCGTGATAATGATGAGAAGTATATAGGATGTATTGTCGGTGCAGCTAGTTCTCCTTATGGAGAGATTCATGTATGGAACGCAGCAACTAATGTTAAATCCACTGTTACTTACTCAGGTAGTTCTAGAGATTACCTTACAGCTATATCAAAGAATGATTATCATGTACTTACTGTACAGGATACATCTATCATTACTAACAAACAGAAAGCTGTAACAATACAGGCAGCTAACTCTTTCAATGCTAAACGTCAAGCTACTATAAGATTACGTGGTGTTGATACCACTGCTGGTACTACTTATAAAGTAAAATATAAACTAGGCAGTGCGTCAGAAGCAACTGTTACTACAACAATAGGAACAGGTGCAGGAGAGGTTGCTGCTAATGCTGGTGCTATTTTAGGCGATCTTCATACAAAACTAAATGCTGTAAGTGGTATTACTTCAGAACTATTGAATGGTTCTTTAGAACTAACTTCTACTTCTGACCTTACAGTAACAACAGATGCTGGTATTGACGGTAAACAACTAAGTAGTTACGGTGATCAAGTTAATACTGTAGCTGATCTTCCCACAGAAGCTAAGCATGATAGGACTGTAAAGATCATCAATACTTCTAGTGGAGCTGATGACTACTACGCTAAGTTTGTAGCTGATGCTGGTTCTGGTACTGGTGAAGGATACTGGGAAGAAACCTTAGGACATGGTATGTCTCCGGGTTTGACCGCAGCTACTATGCCACATGAATTAGTTAATACTGGTACTGATGCTTTTACTTTCAAACCTATTACTTGGACTGCTAGGTTAGTTGGTGATGATACTACTAACTCACACCCTTCATTTAATGGTGAGAAGATACAGCAATCTTTCTTCTATAACAACAGACTAGGATTTTTATCAGAAGATAATGTATCTATGAGTCAAGGTGGAGAGTTCTATAACTTCTATCATATAACAGCTCAGACAGTCAGTGCATCAGATCCAGTTGACCTTAATTGTTCTAGTATTAGACCAGCTGTGTTGCATGGTATTATACCAGTAGCATCAGGTTTGATTCTATTCTCTGAGAACCAGCAGTTCATCATGTATGCTGCTGATGGTAACCTATCACCACAGACTGCTATTATACGTGGACTCTCTAACTATGAGATGGATACAAATATAGATCCTGTAGATGTAGGTACCAACATTAACTTTGTTAGTAAGACACCAGCCTATACCAGAGTATTTGGTCTTACCCCAAGGGGTGAGGGTCAGATACCAGAGGTTACAAATCTAGGTAAAGTAGTAGATGAGTATATACCAGATACTGTTGACAGTTTAATTGCCAGTGCTCAAAACTCATTCATAGCATTGTATGGATCCACCTTAGATACTGTATATTTCTACAGAACACATTCTGAAGGTAATCAACAAGTCCTACAAGCATGGTACAGCTGGAAGTTTCCGGGTAATATCTTAGATTTAGTAGTAGATTCTGATGTATTATATAGTGTGGTTAAGGTTGGTACAGGTTCATCAGCTAGGTACAATCTACTTACATCTAACTTAAGTGCTACACTTGAGGATGAAGCTATGGTTACCAGTGATGGTACTAAGATTAACCCATACATGGACTTCTACTGTAAAGCTACAAACGGCTTAGCAGGAGGCTCTGAGAAGAAAGTTGTATTTGATAGTACTAATAATTTTAGCAAATGTTATATACCATACGCTGATATAACTACAGCTACACCAATTATTGCTATCTCAGGTGATGCTGCTAGTAACTATAGTACAATCGTTCAATCTGGTTTTACTATGAAAGCTGAGCGTGGTTCAGATAGTGATGGTACATATTTTAAAGCAGATAATATAGACTTATCAGGTCAGGCTACAAACGTTATTGTAGGTTATACATTTGATTATGATATAACTTTACCTAAGACATACTTCCAATTAGATAAAGGTATAGCAGATTACAGTTCTGTATTAACTATATCTAGGATGAAGTTTTCAGTTGGTAGATCTAGTACACTAGGTTTTAAACTTACATCTAATGGTTTACGAAATCAATCATATGATTTTTCCTCTATAACAGATGGAAGTACAACAGAGTTTAGTTTACCATTTGATATAGAAGATAAAGATGATATCAAAGTCAGTTTAGATGGTACCAACACAACTAACTTTACTATTACAGACGCAGGTGTTATTACAATGGGTTCAGCTCCGGCTGCTACCGTTAAGATGATAGCCTATGAAGATAACTGGTATGATATACAACCAGTACAGGAGGCTAACCAATACTTAGCTGACGATGTACCGATGGTAGATCAGGCAGTATATACACTACCTATACACCAACGTTCAGAAAACTTTTTACTTAGAATCTTTAGTGATTCACCGTTCCCAGTCTCTCTGACTTCAATGATGTGGGAAGGAAACTATTCACCACGTTACTATAGGAGGACTTAATTATGGGACTATTTGGTTTTGGACCAGACCCACGTCAAGATAATCAAGATGTTATTAATCAAAAATTTGGTGCTGATAATGAGATGTACTCTTGGCAACGAGCACAAGATTGGAGTACATATTATAATACATTAGAAGCACAATATGTTGCACAATTAAATGAAGAAGCATTAAATAATTATAAGAATCAACTATCAATAAATAACTGGCAAGATAAAGAAAACATGCGTTTGTATTCCTATGCTAAGGAGGCAGAAGCTTATAACGCTAGTGTTGATGCTTATTATGAGCAATTAGATTTCAATGCTATAGCAGAAGAGTTGACATTAAATGATACTGCTAGAGCTTATCAAGATCAATTAATTTCAATTGCATTTCAAAATTCAGACTTAATACGAAAATACATTCAGGGTCAAGGTGAAATTAAAGAAAAGTTTCAAAACGTAAGTGCTAGTATAGATCAAGCTAAAGCTGTAGAAAAATTACAAATTAAAGAAGTAGGTATAAATCGAGAGTTTGATTTAATCAATGATTCTTTAAATAAAGCTGGATTAAGAGATGGTATGGCAGCTACTAAAGCTGACACTGCATTTAAAATCCAAGGCATGAGAACTGAAAATGTACAGAAAACAGGTCAACAAAAAAATCTTGGGCAAGTAGGTCGGTCTGCTGAAAAATCTATGCAAGCTCTTCTTGCTACCCACGGGAATGCTCAGATGGCTTTGATGGAAAGTTTATCTAGTGCAGAATCTAAATATGCTTTAGATCTTCGTAAATTAGATGAGGAGTTAAAGAATAAAACTAAACTAACTAATTTACAATATGCAAATATTGTTAATCAATTAGGTGAGAAAGCAGATGAAGCAGCTAGAACAACTAGTATGCTGTTTAGAGAACAAGCTAATTTAACTTCAGATAAAAAAGCTAGTCAGGAACAATTACAACAATCTCTAATAAGTGCTGGTGAACAGAACGAAGCAGATAAGCAAAGAATCAGAATGGATAAATACCAAGCTGATATCAACGCTTCTTCAAGCCTAAGAGATAAACCTAAACCACCACCTGCACAGACAATGCCTTTGATGCTACCTGATACAGTATATCAGAAACCATCTAAACCTATTGATAAGCCACTACCTAAGAGAAATGTTAATACAGTACATGATACTGGTACACGTGACTTCTTAGTAGGAATGGCTAATACAGCTGCATCTCTTTATATGGGAAAATTTTTACCTGGTTTGTAAACCAACAATTTAATAATGGCAAATCTATTTAAGGGGTACTCCCAAAAAACAGAACTTCAAGGTAATTTACTCAAGGGTGAAGACCGTTCTGATAAGATTTTAGAAGAAGGTAAACGTTACCTTTCACAATGGCAAGGCGTTTCCCAAGGGGAACAAGAAAACCAACAACGATACTTAGCAGCTCTAGAAGCTAAGTTCCAAGCTGAAGAAGCTGATCGAGCACGTAATCAAAAACTTGAATCATATTTCGCTGATGGATGGGCCAAGGCTCTTCAAAAACGAAACAATCAACTTGTTCAAAATGCTCAAGATAAAGCTGCTGCAGGTAGGAGACAACAAGAAAAGTTAGGAGAGTTTTCCCAGACTATTGGGAAACTAGGTGTACAAGCTGCTGGAAAGTATGCTGAACAACAGCAGGAGTTTGGTAGAAACTTAGCAATAGATTTAGGTTTATCTTGGGAATCAGCTAAATCTATAACAACAGCAGATGGTATATTAGATGAAGGTTATCAAGGTAGTAATGCTGCTGTTTTAGAAGCTAGAAAAAAAGGAGCTTCATGGGAACAGATAAGACAATTACATAATTTAAACTTTTTAGGTAAGCAAGGCTACAGAGTAGGTTATGCTCAATCTATTGGTGAGAATTATAGAAGTAATATTATAAAAGAGTTTACTACTAAATACGCTACTTCTAGAGGTGAATTCTCTTTAGCAGATGTAACTGGTTCTAAAAATACTGACTTATTAGAAGTAGTACAAAATAAGATGCGTACAGAGTATCTTAATAAGTATAAAGATATCCATCCAAATCTACTTGCTAAGTACGCTAGAGATGCAATTATAAGAGCTGAAGGTAGAGTTAAAACTACTGTAGCTGAAGGTCGTGCTAAGGACGAACAAAGAGAAATTGACTTACAACGTAGGAATCTATACTTAACTAAAACTAAAGATAAAACTTTATTTGATTTCATATCGACAGAACTAGAAATACATAAAGATAATAGGTCTGGTGTGTGGGCAGAGTTCTTTAATAATATTGGTGGGTTAGCTGCTGAAGGTAGGTTAAACTCTGCTTATATAACTGAATTGTTAGATGACCCTAGATATAAAGAACGTTTTGGTAAGACACTTAGAGAAAAATACCCTGCACGAGCACTTGATTTAGAAAAATCTGCTAATAAATTTAGTGAAGATCAAATAGCAAAAGATCAGTTATTATTTAAACAACGTAAGAATGCATTAAAAAAAGATACATTCCAATTAAAACAGCAACTTGATCAAGGTCCACAATTACCATCAGGTCAGTTAGCTGCGATGATAGCTGAAGCTAATCGATTATATGGTCCAGAGAATGAGATGTCTAGTATGTTAATAGCTCATTCTAAAGATCATGTATCAGAAGCTAATGATACAATATTTGGACCACAACTTGAGTATTTAGAAAGTAAGGGTATGCTTACTTCTAGTATTGTTAAATCATATAACCTAACACCTGCAACAGAATCAGAGTGGTTAGCTAAGGCTAAAAAACAAGACACAACACAACCAACTGAAAATGAGATTAAAATCTTAGAAGACCATGTAGATGGTAAGATACAAGAAATTTTACAAAGCTATGGTTTCGATGCTAAAGATGTGTCTTCTGCAGATCTTGCAGCTTATAGTGGTAAAGGTAATATTAAAAAATACTTCAGTCTATATGCTCAAGACCCGACATTAAGTAGAGGTGAAGTACTTACTAAAACATTAGAAAGGTTTGAAGAGGATATAAAGAATGATTATAAAATAACTACAACAGGAAGAGGTGATACATTCCAACCTCATTTCGGTACATTCTCAGTTGGTGCTAAACGTCATGCAGTACCTTTAAGTGAGCTTACAGCAGAAGATTTCGCTGTTAATCCTAGATTGCACCATGAGAAACTTTTATTTGATCCTGTTACTATAGTTAAATTTTTTGATGATGTTGATCAAGGTAGAGCAGTTAGTTTTCCTCCAGATGTAAGTAATGTAGTAAGTAAAATTGGTATTGGTCCTAATGGTGAGATTAAAGAAACAGAACTTACTGTACTTATGGCTGCAATAAAACAAATTAAACCAGATTACGAACTACCACCACAATTACTTCAAGCACATAAAATAGGTTTTCAACAGATAGATCCTAGATATAGAAAATATATCGTAGGTGCTCATCAGAATACTAACGCTATAGCAGCGGCTATTAAATATAGTGGTTATACACATGAAGTAAATAAACGTTCAGAGACTGATTTAAAACATGCTGCTAATAATACTATACCATGGTTTAACAAAGAAAGGAACCCAGCAAACTACCATAATTATCTAAACATTGATCCAAACAGTCCTGATTGGTCAGATCTATTAATTAACTCATATGAATGAACATAGAAACAATCTGCCTGATCCCGGCAAAGAAGAGTTTGAACAAGAAGAACAAAAAAAATATGAGGAATGGAAGACTCAACAAGAAGGTGGCCCAGCAACTGAACAGGCTGAAGTAATACCAGAACAACCTAAAACAACTGCTGCTGCAGTTAAAGGAGGTCCGGGTGATCATTCTTGGGGAGGTTATGAAAACCAACAAAAAGATGCACAAGAAAAAGCTCAGTTTGGTTTAGAGAAGCCAGCAAATGTAAGTCAAGAAGATTGGGATAACAGACCAGAATGGTCACGAGGTTTAGAAAACATCGTAGCTGCGGGATCTATACCAGCTTTAGGTGTTGCTGACTTTGTTTCTGATGCTGCTGCTTTACTTCCATTTCTAAAACCTGTTAGTGACTGGTGGGATCAAAACTCCCCACGATCTAATCATCCAGCTCATAAAGCTGTGAGAGAAGCTGCATCCATTATTATACCTACAATGTATGGTGGTGGTGTAGTAACAGGTAGTTTGCGATCTGCCACAGCTGCTAGATCTATACCCAAAGCTACACGTATACTTGGTACTATAGCTGCACACGCAGGTGTTGATACAGCTGTAACTGCTATATCTTCCCACTCTAAAGAACAAGATAATATAGCAGCTGCTCTTAATGAATGGTTAGGTTGGGATATACCGTGGGCTACTAGAGATGGTGACAGTCCAGACGTTATACGAAAAAAGAATATCTATGAATCAGCTGGTTTAAGTATTGGTGTAGATTTACTTACATCTGCTTTTGCTTTGTCTAAAGCGATGAAAGTTATACCCGGAGATGAAGCTGCTGAACGTGCCTTAGCTAGACATGCTACAGGTTTTGAAGGTGAAGATCCTATCACTGCTAATGTATTAGGACGTAGATCTAGTAGGACTTTAGCTCAAAGAGAAGAGGCAGTAAACCGATTGATACGAGATCCAAAAGGTGATCAAGGGTATGATCCATTTATCAATAAACCTGATCTTGGACCACAGAGTAGAGCTGTTACTGAATTAGAACCTAATCCAATTAAAGCTAAGATAGATAATTGGAGAATACAAAATAATGCAGGTACTATTAATGGTAGAGCTAGACCTTTTGTAAGTAATAGATTTATCAAACGTATGGCTGAAGCTTCTTCTTCTGAAAGAGCTGAAGCATATAGAAGTTTATTTGATAAAGATATAGCTGCTAATGTTGGTGCTAAGATTGATGGTACTGTAATACCACCAGATCAAATAAACAAAGCTGTTACCCAGTTATATAATAATGTATTCAATCCTGACATTAAATTAGGTCAGATGGAATCTATAGTCAATGATATGAAGACTGGTTTCTTTAATCAGAAAAACTATATGGGTCAGCAAGAATGGCGTATCGTTAATGAAGCGTTCATTCAAGCGTTTGAGCAAGTCTATAATCCTAAAGTAATGCGTGCTTCTGCATTAGTTACTAACCAAGCTGCTGGTACAATTGCTGATACAGCATCTGCTATTAGTATGATTGGTGATGTTGCTATGACAGGTAGGCAGCAAGAGATAATAATTGAAAAGCTAAAGCTTCTTAGTAGAGAAGTAAGAGCTAATCAATACATATCTAATAAAGTTGGTGAGTATAAACAGCTTGCAGGAGCTAGAAACCCAGCAGCTTTGAAAGCTTGGATTATGGATCAAAGCAATGACTTTGGTAGAGGTTTAAAAGCAGTACAAGATAAAGGTAATGAGTTCTACGAAACATTAGAAACTATTGCTAAAAACAATCCTGAGTATCTTAAACCACTTGCTTATGCAATGGAAGCTACCAATGGTGAAGTCGATCAAATTTATAAATTAAAGAGATGGACTGAAGAAAACATTGGATTTTTGAAAAAAGCTTTCTATGATGGTAATCCTGAAGTCCCTAGTTTAATCGTTAAAGGTTTACATGGTGTCAGGTATAATCATATACTATCTGGTTTAGCACCCCTACGAGCACTTACAGGTAACTCTATGTTGTCTGTATTCAAACCTGCTACAGTATTAGCTGGAGCTAAAATTACAGGGGATACAGCTACATTCCGTAAGGCTTTATGGACTTATGGTGGTATATCTGAAAACTTCAAACGTGCTTATAAAGCAATGGGTGACGAGTGGCGTTTAGCTAAGTCAAGTCCTGAAGAGGCTATGATGCGTGGTCGTGCAGACTTACGTCAAGCCAAGATGGATAACTTTGAAGCACTTGAAGCTATGTCAGAAGTGTGGAGGAAAGAAGGTAATACAGGTAAGGTGGCTATGTGGAATATAGCTAAAGGTTTATCTTGGTATAACAATAACCCGTTTGTTAGGTGGGGTATTAATGCTATGTACGCTATAGATGGTTTTACTAACTCATTAATGGCTAGTGGTTCTGCTAGAGCTAAAGCATATAATATGTTAATGAAAGAAACCAATGGTGCTTTCAGTAGATCAGCTTTTGATAAACTACAGAAACGATTATATAGCCAAGCTTTTGATCATACTGGTTTATTAACAGATAAAGCAGCTAAACATGCTTCACAAGAAATAGCACTTAACTTAGATAGTCAAGTCGCTTCTGATTTAAACAAACTTATAGAAACATACCCAGCTGCAAAAAGTTTATTCTTATTCCCAAGAACAGGTTTAAACGCTTTAAACTTAACTTGGACTTACACACCCGGTAGTGCTTTACTTCCTTTACAAACTAAAGTTCGTAAGGTATTCACAGCTTCTACTAGACAAGAGATAGCTGAAGTACTGATGGAACATGGTCTAGAAAATACAGATGATGCATTCCGTACACTTAAATCTGAGTACATTGGTCGCCAGTTAATGGGTGCTAGTGTGGTTACAGGTGCTGGTATATGGGCATTGGAAGGTAATTTAACAGGTAATGGTCCTGTAAATGCTGGTGAACGTAAACGTATGATCAGTATGGGTTGGGAACCTAACTCTATTAAGAATCCAATTACAGGTGAATGGCATAGCTATAAAGGTTTTGAACCATTTGATTCATTACTTGGTCTTGTAGGAGATGCAGTATACTATTCTAATCGTATAGATCAATCACTAACAGACCAACTATATCAAAAGTTAGCATTTTCTATTAGTATGAATGTAGCTAACAAGACATTCCTTAGTGGATTCGAACCTCTTGTGTCTATGTTCTCTAGTGATGAAGGAGCGTTTAATAGATTCGTTGTAAACCAAGCTGATTCTTTAATACCTTTCGCACCATCTGGTATGAGAAGTGTATTGAATCAGGCACTTGCTCCTCAATTAAAAGATGTAGAAAATGATTGGGGATCATTGATGGCTAACAAATGGAAATTCATGAACCCTCCAAGTTTAATGGATCAGTTAGATATATACACAGGTAAACCAATCAGATTCCATGAACCTTTAACTGCTGGTGCTAATGCTTTCTTACCTTTTGGTAAATCAAATGGTGATATGGAGCCTTGGAGACAATGGTTAATTAGCACAGGTTGGGATAATGTAGCTAGTATGAGGGTAAATCCTATTACTAAAGAAATATTAAGTCCTGAAGATAGACATTGGATTAACAATTGGATAGCTAAAAATATGAATTTAGCTGGTCAAATTGAAGGTATGATGAATTCTCCTGATGGTTTTTGGGATAGAAAATTGAAAGAATATAAAAAAGCTAGAGGATGGAAAAAACAAAAAGACTTTCCTATTAAAGAACTTGTAGTACATCAAGAACTTTCTAGAATCCACCAAAATGCTATGAAGTATGCTTGCTCTGCATTAGAAAGATATCATGCACAGTACTCACAGATAGGACTACAAAACACTAGAGTTAAAAACTCTTTAAGACAAGGTAATATCCCCCAAGCCTTAGAAGCAAATGAAACTAAAGAAGAATTAAAACGTTTATTAAACTTCTAACATGACCGTAACAATTGAAAATACTTATACGGGTAACGGCTCCGCCACCGATTACTCATTCACATTCCCATATTTAGATACAACTGACATCAAAGCAAGTCTTGGTGGAGTTGTCACAACTGCATTTGCGTTAACTAACGCTACAACGGTTAGGTTTGATAGTGCTCCCGGTAATGGTGTAGCGATTAGGATTTATCGTGAAACCGCATATGAAAATCCTAAAGCTACATTTTATCCGGGTTCAGCTATAAGAGCTGGGGATTTAAATGATAACACACTACAAAACTTATATGTAACCCAAGAGGCTAACGATAAAGTAGCTAACTCTTGGCAAACAGGTGACCCAACTATTATTAGTACAGAAACTTGGCATACAAGTGATGATACAAAAATAGCTACAACTAAAGCTATTGAAAATAGAATCAATAGTCAAATAGATTCTGCACTTACTGATGATGTAGTAGCTGGTTCTAGTATTACTATAGCAGATAATACACCTAGTGCTGGTAAAATTACAGTTAGTGTCCCTGCTGCTAGTGGATCAGCAGCTGGTACTATGTCAGCTTCTGATTTTAGTAAGTTAGCTGGTATAGATACTGGAGCTAAAGATGATCAAACAGCAGCTGAAATAAGAGCATTAGTTGAAAGTGCTACAGATTCAAACGTCTTTACAGATGCTGATCATAGTAAATTAAATGGCATTGAAACTTCAGCTACTGCAGATCAAACAGATGCTGAGATTAGAACTGCTGTAGAAAATGCTACAGATTCTAATGTTTTTACTGATGCTGACCATACAAAACTGAATGGTATAGAAACTTCTGCTACAGCTGATCAGTCAGCCACAGAAATAAAAATACTATATGAATCAAACTCTGAAACTAATCCTTTAACAGATGCAGAAAAAGCAGTTATTAACGGTGTTACAGCTAATACCAGTGAGTTAAATAAGTTAGATGGTGTTACTGCATCCACAACTGAATTAAATATAGTTACTGGTAAATCATTTAAAACATCTAGTGGAACTTTAGATACAACAAGTGATACTGAAATACCTTCTTCAAAAGTTATTGCTGCTCATGTTGCTAGTTCTCAAACAGCTATTGGTGGTTTTGTAACGATTGCTGATGAAGTCTCATTTCCTAACACTCAACCTGCAAATGGTGTTGTAGTTAGTATTAATAATGCTGCTGGCCTTGTAATCAATGGTTCTGGTGTAAGTACATCAGGTAAAAGGGTTGATAATACAACAGTAACTATTAATGGATTTCCTAGTTCATTGTATAGCGAAACAATAGCTGCTGGTGTTGGTCTAGTAGTTACATCTACATCTACTGCTAATACATACACTTACCACAAAATACTCGCTGCTGAAACAGACGTTAAACAACTAAGTGATGATATAAATGATTTTAATGCTAGATATAGAGTAGCTAGTTCAGCACCGGGATCTAGTAATGACGAAGGTGATCTTTATTTTGATACTACAGCTAATAAAATGAAAGTGTACGATGGATCAGCGTGGGAAGACGTTGCTTCTGTTGGTAGCTTTTATATAAATACTCTTTCTAGTTCTAGTGGTACTGGAGGTGGTAGTGCATCATTCAATGGCACTGCTTATAGATTCACTTTAAGTAATCCTCCTGCAGGTGGTGCTCAACAATTAATAGTTAGTGTTAATGGAGTTATTCAAAAACCTAATAGTGGAACATCCCAACCATCTGAAGGGTTTGCCATTGATGGCAATGATATCATTTTTGGTGCCGTTCCTGCTAGTGGTGCTGATTTCTTTATCATCACACAAGGATCGTCAGTAAGTATTGGTACTCCTAGTGCTAACTCAGTTAATTCTAGTCATATCATTGATGGTAGTATTGCTAATGCAGATATATCTAACAGTGCAGATATAGCTGGTTCTAAGTTAGCAGATGATTCAATTACTGAAGTAAAGTTAGATATACATAATGCACCTTCTGGTACAGATAAATTCCTTAAATATACTTCTAATGGTATGGAATGGGCTGTACCTACTACAATAGGTGGTTCAACTGGATTAGCTGTTAATGATGATGTAAATAATTACTTTGGAAGTAGTAGTGATTTAAACATCCGACATCATACGGTGGACCCAAGTGGTTCAGGATGGATAACAGGTGAACAAAGTGCTTTTTATAGTAATACTGCTAAACCTATTATATTCTATAATTACATTTCTGGTTCAACTACATGGCAACCTCATATAACTATGAACCCGTCAGGGAATGTAGATATTTATTATTCAGGTAGTAAGAAGTTAGAAACACAGACAGCAGGTGTTAAAATACATGGAGTCTTGAATCTAATTGGTGGTGGTATAACTCTACAAAATAATAACGGGTATTACTCAGGTAATACTAATGATCTTTCCGTTATTCATGACGGTTCAAACAGCTACCTCAGACATGGTGGTGTTGGCAATCTCTTTGTAGAAACTACTGGGACTGATGAGGATATTACTATCAAAAGTGCTAGAGATGTTTGGATTCAAACCAATGTAGCTAGCACGGCTGGTGGAGGAGTAGATAACTCAGCTAAATTTACACATAACGGATCAGTAGACTTATATCATGATAACACTAAGAAATTTGAAACTACTGCTGCAGGGATAACTGTTACAGGATCAGTAACAGATGATAAAGGTGATGTAAGAAAGATAATCCAAAATACACAAGGTTCTACTTATACCCTTGTTGCTGCTGATGCAGGTAAACATATACTTGCTAGTGGAACAGTTACAATACCTGATAGTGTGTTCTCAGCTGGAGATGCTGTGACTATTGTTAATAACACTTCTAGTAATTTAGCTATAACTAAAACTATAACTACAATGTATAATACTGCAGATGGTACAAGTGCTAATAGAACATTAGCTACAAGAGGCATGGCTACCATACTCTTTGTTAGTGGTACTGTTGCATATATCAGTGGTTCGGGACTAAGCTGATGCCTATTCAACAAATGTTAGTAGGTAGCGGTGGAAGAGTGTATGCTGACCCCGGCCAAACTTCTATACTAGATACTAGCACTACTTCTTGGACAGTACCAGATGGAGTCTGGAGCGTATCAGTCGTCTGTATTGGAGCTGGTGGTGGTGGTGGTGATTATGGCGGTGGCGGCGGTGGCGGTGGAGCACTTGCCTATGGTAATAATATTTCAGTAACACCGGGATCTACTATATCAATCCAAATTGGAGTAGGAGGTACATTTGAAATTGCAGGAACAGCAACATACTTTAGCAGTTCATCTCTTTTACAAGGAGGAGGAGGTGGAGCTGGTACAGATTTTACTGGAGGTTCAGGTGGTACAGCAAGTGGATCTGCTTTAACTGCTGGTTATGCTGGTGGTGATGGTGGTCCAGCTGCTAATTACGGTTTCTTAGGATTAGGTACTGGCGGTGGCGGCGGTGCTGGTGGTTATACAGGTGCTGGCGGTGACGGTGGTGGAAATGATGTTTTTAATCCAGGTAGAAACGATGGATCTGCTGGTACAAACGACGGTGCTGGAGGCGGCGGCGGCGGTGCTCCATGGGTTTACGGTGGTGGCGGTGGTTATAATTACTGTAACTTCGGTGGCGGAGGCGGAGGCTCTGGCCTAATCGGCACTTCTAGTAGCTCAACAGCAGGTAGTGGTGGTGATGGAGGTGAGAATACGACTACCTCTGGACTGCAGAATGGAGCGAGCGGTGGTGATGGTCAAGGTAATGCTGGTCATGATGAGGCTACTATATATGGTAGTGATACAAGTGAAGGAAGAGTAATAAGTGGCGGTGGGATGGGAGGAGGATCTTACGTTACTAATTGTTCTTCTCACAATTGGTGGAACAAAGCTGCCGATGGTGGAATGAGAATCATATGGCCGGGTGATGAACGATCCTATCCAAACACACGTGTACCTGATGAATAAACTTATTAATTAAATTATGGCATTAACACAAATAACCACCAATGGAATTAAAGATTCCACAATAGTAACTGCTGATATAGCTGATAGTGCTATTACGGGAGCTAAACTAGCAAAACCAGTTGACCTATCAGAAGATGAAAAAATTCGGATAGGGGCTGATTCTGATCTACAACTTTATCATCAAACAGGTGTACCCGGCATTAGTCATATAAAAAGTTATACGAGTGCTGATTTTGAAATCGGTAAATATGGTAATGCTGCAGGAAACGTATATGTTAAATTCCACACTGATGACTCTGCAATTTTTAAGAAAGATGGAGCCGTAGAACTCTATTATGATGACGCTAAGAAGTTTGAGACTACTACTGCAGGAGCTACAGTTACGGGTGTTTTCACAACAGATGGTCTGGTGTTAGGTGACGACGAGATAATTAAACTTGGTGACAGTCAAGATTTACAGATATATCACGAAGACACTAGCCATACCAATAGGATACATGCTTATGCTGATAGAGTCATAGACATTTGCTACAACGAGACAAGTAGTGGTCTGAAAAAGAGCTTTATCGAATGCTATCCAACCACAGGTTCCGTTAGTCTTAGTTTCGCTTCTTCTACAAAGCTTGCTACTACCACTGGTGGTATCAATATATATGGCGAAGTCGGTTTAAATGGTAGCGCTGGTACAAGTGGTCAGGTATTAATTTCGGGAGGTAGCGGTTCACAAGCTACTTGGGGCACAGCTTATACACACCCAAACCACAGTGGAGAAGTAACATCTACAGCAGATGGTGCTCAAGTAATTGAAAGTAATGTAGTAGATGAAGATAATTTAAAAGTATCTAACTCACCTACTAATGGTTACTTCTTACAAGCTCAGTCTGGTAATACAGGAGGAATGACTTGGGCTGAAGTAGCTGCTGGTGGTGCAACATTTACAGCTACAACCAATGGTGCAGTAAGTGAAGGTGATCCATTACTTGTTGAGTCAGACGGTAAGGTTAAAAAGGTTAATCAATTATCTGATGCTGTATCTAGTGAATTAGATATAGATACTTCCTCTAGTATTTATGCCCCTTATAGAAGAGCGTATCACCCTGGTACTGGTTGGGGTTATTATATATATCGGGCTGGTAGTTATATCTATTACAAACCAATAAAGTCTAATGGAACTACTTTTACACTTGGTACAGCTGGTTCACTTGGCGGTTCAACATCAACAAGCGATCATATGTTTTCTCCCGCTA
>Ga0310344_10001787_pt1 | contig 16298 bp, 22 predicted proteins | sample HC15DNA20200_MG_FD_203801 | JGI IMG/M metagenome (GOLD analysis project Ga0310344, IMG submission 203801) | Marine microbial communities from station ALOHA, North Pacific Subtropical Gyre - HC15-DNA-20-200_MG | ecosystem: Environmental > Aquatic > Marine > Oceanic | place: Pacific Ocean: North... | reverse complement strand
TAAGGTTTCTTTTAGACCAGGTTTTTTTCTTTACCATTTTTTGCATGACCAATAACGAGCTGTAAATTTATCTGTTGCAGTTTTACAGTTATGCCTAGCTCTAAAACTCTTCCTGGCTGCAGGATTTGATTTACGTATCTTCATATTAGCATCGCCATACCTAATAATCTTTTCTTTGCCATCTTTACAAGCCTTAACAACAAACTTCTTACCACCTTGCACTTGTCGTTTAGGTGCGTTGCATTTCATCTTTGCTTTATTTATAGCCATAACTATTTATAATATTTTCTGTCGTATAAAACAACTTTCCATTTATCTTTCTTTTTAAAGTTCCCTCGCTTAGCATAATCTGTAGCTTCTTTTTCTGTGTCCCATATCTCGTTTGTGAATATCTGCCAACGATTATCTTGAAACCAAATGATGCAGTACATTAATCACTTTTTGATATGCTTATTATCTTACCATCTTTTATAACAGCATTTACTTTCATACATTGAAACTGTGCATTATTAGTTGATCTCATTGAGATCCTCTTCCTCTGCATACATTCGGATAACGAAGGCATAAGTAAATGTTCTTTTAAAACTGGTGGATCGCCTAGGTACATGAGAAGTGCAAAAACTAATTCCATTTAGTGTCCATTCATTTTCTTTTGTAAAGCATCAACTTGTTCTTTTAAATGATCTATGTTTACTTTGTTATATCTTGATGCTTCTATTTCTTTTTCTATGCTTTCTATTTGACCAGCAAGGTGTTCGATAAGCATATACATTTCTAAGTTCTTAGGTTCTTGTTCTGCTTTTTTTAAAAGATCAGCTTGGAATAATGTATCTGCTGTTTCTAATCTGTTAAGTCTTTCTTCGATACCAAAGTAAACCCATACACCAACAGCAACTCCTGCTACAATAGATAAGATCGTTTTAAGATCGGTGCTAACTTTTGTGCCTTCATTAATTTTCATTACTGTCCTTCAAATACTGGTCGTTCAGGGTTCTCTTTTTTCCAACCATCTTTTAACACAGTCCAATAACTAATACTAGCATCTGGTCTTTCATCAAAACTAGCAGTAGATGAAACACCTAGCTTCATACACATATTAATAAGTTCAGCAAATTCGACTGGTGGTGGATTAATTCTAGGAACTCTTTTACATTCTTTTACAAGTTCAAGTTGGGTCTTTAATTTTTGTTTCTTTTTTTGTTCTGCAATATATTCATCATCACATACTGTTCCAAAAGGCATACGAAATCTAAGACCTAAAGTTTGATTTTGTGTTTCAGCACTAGACCCAGATTTATATTCGTGTTGCCTAACTTCTGAATATGTTTCCCAATAACCTTTTTCACAAGTATATGAACCATCATTTAAATATTCATTTCTAGCTTGTACTGATGTAGCTACAAATAAAAAAAATAATATCCAAAATAAATTACCTGCTAAGGTCTTTAATATCATATTCATGTTGTCTCACTTGATCTGCTAATTGTTGAAATATATTCTCTGCCATGTCCCACGTTGCTTCAGCTCTGGCTAATCTATTTTTAATATCACTAAGCACTTCTTTTTGTATTTCTAAATCTTGAGTAACTTTTGTAAGTATTTCTTTATTGACTTGAATAGTATCAGTCATGGTAAGTACATATCTAACAGAGGTAAATGTTCCAGCTAGTATCGCACCGATAACAGGTATAATGACTATATTCTTTTTTAAATATTCTAATCTACTTTTTGGTTTTTTCATTGTGGTTCATCTCCTCCGCAAATATATCCTATAACTTTTTTATCTTTATAAGTGTGGTAAAAATGATTAGACATAAATGTCTTTTTCTTCTTTTCCACAGATGTTATATTTGTCTTAAACCAAGAGCTACAACTTGTAAAGATTTCAAAACTATCTTGCTTTATTTCACCACCAAAAGTTAAGTATAACAGGGTTATCATTATAGGTTTCATTAATGTCCTTGTGAGTTGTAGGCTTTCCAGGTACGTTTCTTATGCTTGTTCATAGATGACATCTTTGGTCGTCTACCAATGCTAGTATTTTTTGCGATTCTTTCGTGCTTTGGTTTTTGTAGATCGAACTTTACTCTTGCCATACTTACCTGTTTGTTGTGATAGTAAACTTACTTTAGAACTGTATTGTTGGACATAAGATGTTGATATTTTTTTTCCCATATTTCTTTCTGTGTTAAACCTTTCTCATCTTTTTTTTCTTTATTCCTAGAGTCTATATCTTTTGGATGTATAATTTCAACTAAAGCATAACGATAAACATTATCAGATTTATCCCATTGAAAATGAACTAAGTGTCTTGGTTCTTGATATTTATCAATTAACCTAGGATCATAATCGTTGGTTGTCATTTGCTAAAGTTTTTAATTTCACTTGCTTTAATACCATAAATAGCAGCAACGACTGACACCCAAAGTCCGACCATCCACCACGGCATTGATTGAAGTTTCTCAAAGAATAAATCCATCTTTTGTTCTATTTCTGGATCATCTGCAAACACAGAGTAAGCTAACATGAAGATAGGGGTAGACAACACGATAAGTACGAACTCATCTTTCCAGTCTCCCTTCTGATGCTCGAATACTTTACCTTTGTACTCTATCTCCCCCCTCCTCATCTTCTCTGCATGGTGAAGTCTGGCTTCTGATAATGCTTCTTTAGTTTTTTGTTTGTCTTGATATAACTTGGCAGCTGTTTTAACTCCCATGCCTAATAAATTTAACCACATATTATTCTAACCAAGGTTTATAAACTACCTTGCCTTCTTCTCTTATGGCTCTTAACCATTGTTGTCTGTTTGTATTAACTGAATAACTACAATGAATCCAACCTGATGTTGGTTCTCCATCTCTGTAAAATTCTAATATACCTTGATCTACCTCAAGGTTATTTCTAATCCATCTTGCAAGTTCTCTGTTATCTACACCTGGTATTTCAAAATCAGCAGCAGCTGCTTCATCGTCTGCTACGTGCTGACTATTAATGCTGCTACCTATTTCTAGGCATAGCTCTGCACATCTAAAGCCACTAGATATAATCAAAGGTTTGTCAAAGTGTGAACGAATAGGTTGTAGTACATTAACAGCTAATGCTTTTAAATTTTCTATTTGCTGTGGGTTAGGATTATTGTTAATGCCTTTTCGTTCAGCAATCTGCGACTTAGTTAGCTCATCTAATGTTATGTTAGCTGTAAGTTTCATTTGTTATAATATATTTTGACTTTTAATTTTTTTTGCTCGTCTGTCAATCCTCTATTTATTAGCGTACCTGCTCTTCTTTTATAAGTATCTTTGGGAGTATACTCTGATTTTCTATAATTAGCACTCTTAACATCATAGGCTTGATATTCACCTGTGGTTATATCTAAGACTACCATATCTATTGGTCCTTTACCCATAGCTGGTACAAATACAATTTTATTAGGGTCTTTAGCAAATTTAGCTTGTGCAATAAGTTCATTATAAAGTCCAACAGAAGCTGTCTTTCTGCGTTTAGCCATTCCATTTAAAAAAACTAATTGTAGCTCCTACAAGACCACCTACAATAATAAGAAAACTAATAACACCTTTACCTTTATTCATATCAGAGTGTAAATTTTTTATATCTACTCTCATTTCATCAATAGCTTTAAATAAAGTTTTCATGCGTTCAGCACAAACTTTCTCATGAGTTGAGATACGATAACTATTATTTTTTTCTGCGTATTCTCTAATCTGTTTTTTGGCACTTACATTTGCAGACGATTTTTTTAATTTTGTCTTTGACATAGCTTTTTAATTTTCCCCAAAATTTTTTTGCTTCTTCTAAAAATGTTTCTATCATTTTATCCATAATATTCTCCTATGATTCTTTAACTTCTACACATTCAAAGTTAATAACAATTTTATTTCTATTTACCATACCACTATCTATACTATTATTTGTTTGAATAGATCGTAGATAACCTGCACTAGCACATTCTGACCAAGAATTAAATACAAAATTATCGTGAATTGGTGGTAAACAATTCAAGTGTACAACAGAACATACCTTTAATATTAACATAAACTTCATGTTAATTTATTAACAGATAATTTTAATAATAAATATATTTATCTTGCGTTGTTTGGCACACCATTAGAATTGACAAATGGACTTTCTGCAAATGCAATATAAATATAAGAACTTCCGCTTGTATTATAAATTGCATTTGAATTCCTAATTTTAAATCCATTTGAAAGAAAATCAGGATTAACTAAATTTGTTAATTCTGCGTCATTATAATCTGCTTTTAACCATCTACTATCACCATTATAAGTTGATCTTTTATTATCTACTATAAACCAATGGTTTCCATCATTTGTAAGATTTTTACCAAGTATGTATGAGGGACGAAAACCGCAATGGATGTAGGGACCATTAGCATTTCCGTTACCAATATATTTTCCCATCGCTGAGTATCCCTGGATTTGTTGCCATACCCATACCATATAGTCTTTCGATGCTGTATTACCCCAAGTAGAACCTGCTTCTGATGGTGTAGTTACTGTTGTAGAATTAGCAGACATTAAATAATTTTGTTCCATAACTTCTGTCGTGTTTAATTTTATCCTGTCAACTGCTTTTAAATAGCAAGTAAAATCAGTTGAACTATCTGTAAGGTTTTTTATCATCCAAAATGTCGGTGTACCATTTAATCCGTGTCCAACACTTTGAGAAGTTGAACCATTTCCTTGAAATTTTATTAGTGAAAAACCTGCTGCAGTAGAAGCACTTACTGTTGCTGTAATATCTCCCTCTGAATTAGATGATCCTGAGCCACCAGCTTTCCAGCACCACCCAACATAAGTATCGCTGCTTTGATTAAAATCTCCACTTGAACCTAAAGTAAATCCATCTGTTCCAAATGCAGTTACTGAGTTAGCATCTGTTGCTTGAGCTGCATCAAGATCAAAATATACTACTTTTTGTACACCCCTAACTGAATCACAAGCACCATGATTTTGTGCAGAGTTTCTTTTTTTACACCAAACAAAATCAGGTTGCATATTTTCATCACCATCTAAAGTGATAGCTTGAGTGCTTCCATTTCCAGTATAAGTCTTGCATTGGAAGTAAAGTTCAGGATTATCTATTGTTGTATAAACTGCCATTTAACCTCCATCACTTCCTAAATTTTTTGTACATAAACTTAAATATCCCGAAGGTGGAGCATATTCAAAATTTCCATAACCATTACCATCTGCATTGCCTGATGATATTGAAAAAGATGGACAACCACCAAAATTAAAACTAGCTGATATTGATGAAGTGTCATTAATACTGGTAAAACAATGATAAGGGTCAGTAGTTGGATTAACAGCAGTTAAAGTTTCATTTGAACCAGTTGCTGGATTACCTGAATTTAAATAAACACCATTTACTCCCCACCACATTTTACCTGAGTCAGCATCAAACGCAAAATTAATTATACTTCCTGAAGTTGAAGCTATTGCACTTGTGAAAGTATCTACCGACCGAGATGTGCTATTGTTTGTTCTTTGCCAAGACGTTCCAGTATTAGTATTCATAACGTGAACAGCACCACCTTCATTTGGAAAAAAAGCATTAACATTATCAGTATCTAAATAATTATTAAATCCTGAAGTACATATTCCAGCTCTTAATTGAACAGCAGATTGTTTAATTTCCCAGTACCACTTTCCTGCCGACATTCCAAATGTACCTCTTGCACTTGGATTATAATCACTTACAGTATATACACAATTTCCTTGAGAATATGCACCTGTACTATCGCTAGGGGATTGTGCAAGAGGATTTAAAGTACAAAAATTATTTGTGCAAGTATCTGTTGCTTGATCTGTTGCGTCTAAATTATTTTCAGAAAAAGTATTTGAATTTCCTGATACATCTGTTCCTAATTCTGCTGAATTTTCAAAATCTAAATAAAATCCAGCATTACCAAATGTTAAACCTGATACATCTATCGGCTTCCACACAGTTGGCGTGTCAGAATCAAATTCTCCGAAATCTGTAACGGCATTTTGTGTACCATCAATAGCTACAAATTCTGCTAAATATCCGTCAAAATAAGCGCCATCTGATCTTGCGTCATTTCCTATATCAGTCGTTTGATCTGTTTTTGCATTTAAAGCAAAATCATAATCTTCATCCATATAATTAGCAGTAGCAAAAGTTGTTTCTTGGGTGCCATTTATATAGACTTTAATTCTATTTGATGCTGTACCTTGTTCTGTATCAACAGCAACCACTATGTGCATAAAAGCCGTAGGGTCTCTAAAAACTCTAGTAGTTGTAAGTCTTATTGGAGAAGATGATCCAGCGTTATATCTTATATCAATTTGATCGGAATCATTAAAAGCTATCCCATCTCTATTTGTGCTAGTTCCATTTCTTGTTGAAATTATATATTGATAAGCACCTAACGATCCTCTTTTAACCCAAAAAGAAAAAGTGTTTTTTCTTGTGCTTGTAACTGATCCTGGAGTGCGATCTAAATATGAACTATCAGCACTATTAAATCTACATGAGTTAGCTACATTATAGCCTGTATCTTTTATGGAGTTAGTTCCAAGAATGATCATTAGCTCTCCAATATTGGAAGTTCGCCTAATGGTCTTGATTGTACACCATCTGTTGTAGTGTATTTGTATAAAGTTTCTAAAGCTGGTGTATCACTTGCATTTGTAATTGCAGTTTCCATCTCAGCACATTTAGTTCTTACTGCTGCTCTGTGTGTTGTAATAGCACTTGGTACTTCTGTACCTGCATCTGCTTTTCTAACAACATACCAATCTGTATCTTTTAATATTCCAGCAGCTTGTTTTTTAATATTTTGAATTAAATTATATTTTAATCCTCTAGTTTTAATATCTCCAATAGATTTATCAGATGGTATCAAACCATCATCACTATCTTGTTGTGTCCAAGTAGTATCAGCATGAGCTTTAGCTGTTGCAGATCCCCATGATCTTGTTACTTGATTGTCTGCAAATGCGTAAGATTCATTAGTATTAATGTACCATGCTTCATCTTTTTTATTTGTTAAATCAGTTATTACTTCATAAATACCTATGGCATTTAACTCTGATTGAGACCATACAGAAAATATTTTAGCTGGATAGTTTACATCGCCAATCACTAAAGATTTAGGATTGTTAATTAATTTTGTTATTTGATTATTTTCTACTAATGCGTACATATTTTAACTTTCACTTAAATTTAATGTTCTACCTACTTCTTGCCACACAGCACCATTGTATCTAAATACTAATATATCTGTTTTACCATCTGTACTTGTTGCAGTAGGAGCAGTTGAAGCAGCAAATTCAAATACTGTATTCCAAGCAATCGTGTGTGAACCATTATAATTAATTTCAACACAAATAAAAGCACCTTCTACTGCGTTACTTGGTGCAGAGAAAGTTGTGTTTTCTGTTGTAACATGAACTGCGTTTGGTTTTGCAGTAGCATCCCAAGCTACAGCATTTGAAGATGATGTAATTGCTTGTTGAGTTACATTAGCGGCAGCATTAAATGTTGCTTTACCAGCAAGTGCCATATCAATATCAAGAGCTGTTATAGCTGATGATCCATCTGTACCTTTTATTAAAAAATTTTTATCAGCAACACTTACTGTCATTTCTACATCTGAAGAATTGTTAGCAATATCTAATATTGAAGTTCCATCATCTTTAATAGTTACATTAGCACCATCTGCATCAAGAATAATATCTGCTTCTGCATCTAGTGTAATATTACCAGAAGATAAAGAATCTATTTCTGCAATCTTTGGTGTAGTTAAAGTTTTATTGGTTAATGTTTGTGTACCTGTTGTTGTAACATTGCCTGAACCATCTTCACCTGAATAACTAAAGTGTACTCCGACACCATCATTATCTGAAAATGATCCTGCACTTACTACATGAGTTACTGGAACTTTAGTATAACCACTTGCATCAGTAACAGCACCAGATACTTTAAATGTTGCGTAAGTAGATGGTGTGCCTTCTTTCGTTACAGTTACAATTCCTCTTGCAACAGCATTTGTTACATCATCCCAAGATTGTACAAATCCAGATATGTCTGCACTAGCATCATCTGCATCGTCTACATATAAAATTGAAACACTTGATAATGTGCCATGATTAAAAGCAATTTTACCTGCACCTGGATCAGCATCACTTGTTGTGCTTTCAAATGTCATGGATAGTTGTGAGTTAGTTCCAGCAGCTCCAGTAGCACCTGTTGATCCTGTGCTTCCAGTAGAACCAGTTGAACCTGTGTCTCCTTTTAAACCTGTTCTTGTAAAGTGTACTGATAATTCATCAGCAGCACTAAAAGTATTATTAGATGCAAGATGAGCAACTGTAATCTTATTGTAGCCACTAGCATCTGTAACTGCAGCTGTAATTTTAAATCTGGCATAAGTTGAACTATCATTAATATCTACAATGTGTAAAAATCCTTTAATGGTAGATGTTGATGATCCCCATGATTGAACATCTGTTGCTGTACTAGCTCCATTAGCATCAGCATCATCAATATAAATTTCTGTAGCTGAAGCGTATGTTCCATTATTAAATGCTATCTCTCCAGCACCAGGATCTGCATCAGATGTGCCTGTATCAAACTTATAGAAATATCCTGGTATTGCACCATCTTCTCCACTTGCTACAAATGAAATAAATACTTTATCATCATCAGCAAATGTACCCGCAGTATCAATGTAAGATAAAGTTATTTTACTGTAGCCAGAAGCATCCGTAATTGCACCAGTTACTTTAAATACCATCCAAGTATCTAGTGTGTTAGCTTTTGAAATTCTTATTCGACCTCTGTTGGTGTCGTTACCTGTAACATCATCCCAGCTTTGTACCCATGATGAAATATCTGTACCATTAAATTCTAAATCATCTATGTACATTTCAGTTACACTAGATATTGTTGCATTGTTTAATCTAAATTTTCCTGCTCCAGGATCAGCGTCTGATGTTGTTGTTGAATATTGAAACATTGCTGAATCTCCACCTGCAGGTAAAAAATCAGCTACTGTTGTTAAATCACCTGAACTATCAAATCCTAGAGCTTTGGATGCTCTGTCAGACGCACTATCTGTAAACTCTGATGAAGTAATTGTGTTTGTTCTTGAAACTTTAAAGGAACGATCTAATGCTTCTTGCATTTGTTGAATCGTCATTGTTGCACGATCCAGACCCTCTTCGTGAGTCTCCGCAGGGAATGGATCATTGGCTATATAATCTATAGCCTGAGTTTGCGGGACAGCTCTTCTAATAACCACAGTTTCTCCAGTAGCAGGTGTATTGCCAGATGTGAAAGTTACATTTCCACCTGAAGCATCTCCCGCACCAGATACTGTATAGTGTGTTGTTAGAGTCTTTGTTGTTTCTGTTCCTGTAGAGGAACGTATAATAACTTGTAGGTCTGTGTCTGCAAATATTTTAAAGCTATAAGCAAAAGCTGTAGTTGAGCTATTACCTGAATATGAATTTTTTACTGTTGTTGATGATACTGTCATATTATTCTTCTATATTATCTTTCATTTTTCTTATCAACCTTTAAATTCATGTAGTCTAAACCTCTTTTTGCTGTTTTAATCATTAACAAATATTGTATGTCTATTAACTCTCTTTTTTCATCAGAAGTATATTTTTTAGTATTGTGTATATTTCTGATAGTATAATTAATACCTGAAAGAGAATCTCTAATACTTAGTAATTGTAACACATTTTTGTTTTTCATGTTAATTTTTTCTCTTAATTCTATAGCTTCTTTGAACTCACCTCTTTTCTCTAAAATTATAATGCTATTAACTTCTTTTTCTATCTTGTTTAATTCTTTGTAAAAGTCAGTTATGAACTCAGACTGACCACTAGGATCTCTTAAATTAAAAGCTCTAATACCAGGTATAATGGTTAAATTGTCAGTAGGTTTTATAGGGTCTTTAATAATACCAAACTCAATTAAACCTTTGTCTGTCATTTGAATAACAAATCTACCTAAACTACCAGTCCAAGCTCTTATAAAATTATCTATAACTATAGGACTATCTAATTTAGTATGATCACCTACCATTATATTCATTGCTCTTGATATACCTTTAGCAACCTCTGATGTATAAGTCGTATATTGATACTTTGATAATAGTTTTTTATCCATGTAGTCAGGAACTAAAGGTTTACCTGTAAAAAAACTTTTATCAAATAATGCTTCAAAAACAGGAACTGCAAATGTAGGTGTTGGGTTTAAACTTTTTAATTGTGTAATTCCAAAATCATATAAAAAATCATTAAGTTCATCAGGATGTTCTGTGTTTAACCAATCTAACATTTGTTCTGTTCCTGTACCAAAAACCACACCAAGATCAAAAGGTTTAGATATTCTATAAGGAACACCATCTTTAACAATAATCCAATAATTATCTTTTACCCATTGTGGTTGTCTTTTATAAATTTTATTGTCTTTGTTTGCAAACCAAAAATATACAGATGGCAATATTATAGAAGCAGTAATTAATGTCATAGCTTTGCCAGGTCTATCTCTAAAGGCTTCATAAATTTTTGTATAACCTTGAACTCTAGCGTTATAAAAAGCAGCAACTTGATTTAATCCCTTCATATACAAACCCATTTTAGCATAATCGATTGTTATATCTCTTGATTCAAATCCGCCTCTTTCAATAGCTTCTTTTTCTGTCATGGAATTTTTTCTTGATTTTGTGTAAGCTCTTTTGAATTCTGAAATTCTTGACATATTTTCTGAAAATTCAGAAATTAATCTTAAATACTCTAATGGTGTTTTTAAAGAATTTCTTATTGGTCCACGATTTAAAATTTCAAATGCTGGTTTATCAAATATATTTCTATCAATAGAAACTAAAGTAGATTGCATACCACCTGATCGTAACCATTTATTATAAATTTCTTTTGAGTTTCTACTTAAACCTGATTTACCTAAAGCTAAAGTTACAGCTCCTTCTAATGAACTCCATAAAGGTACAAATCCATATTTACTAAAAACAGCTGCTAAAACTGTGTCTCTTAAAATATTTGGAAATACGAAGTCAGGCGATGCTGTAGCACCTGCTCTTAACCATCTTGCAGGAGCATTTAACTTAAACATTTTTGTAATATCTCCTAATGATTTTGGATCAAAATCTTTTAGTGCTTGAGCAAGTTCTTTACCAACTTCATAAGTTTGAAATTTTCCATTTCTAATAACACCAACTTGTGTTTCTGTTGGTTCTAAATATTCTTTTCTAAATACTTTAAAATTTTCTATAGCTTTATCAGATATAAAATTTTCTGATGTATTATCTAATATTTGCTCAAGTTCTTTCCTTTCTATTTTTATTTGTCTTGTTCTTGGACTTTTTTTAATATCAGGAAATGATTTTTGATTCTTTGCAACAAAATCAAAAAACTCAATTAGAGCAGCATTTCGTTCTGCTAATTTTATAATATGAAAAGTATTACTATATGTGGTTTCAATAGGATCAATAACATCTTTTTGTGAACCTTTTATTCTTTTTAAAGGATTTGATACATTTTTTGTATATCCAACTTCTCCTGCCACAGAGTCCATAACCCTTGAAAAAGGAACATAGTTTTTATTTGCTTCAACTATTGCATCAAATGCTTCTTCAGTAATTAAGCCTTTATCTTTAGCATATTTTAGAACTCTTAAATTATAACCATCAAACTCTTTAGATATTTTATCATATTTTTTTACTAATTCTTTATTCGCTACAACTTCTTTAGCAGCTTTAATATCAAACCCATGATCAATACCTCTTTTTTGTAATTCTACTATTCTCTTTGAAACTTTATAAGTATTAAATTCTAAATATGATTTTTTATCTTTAGCAATGGGTTTTAATATCTCTTTAAAAGATTTACCATTTTCTACTAAATTTTTATTTAAAGTTCCTACTTCTATAAAGTGTCCTGCTCTGTGTTCCATTCCAACTAGAGTTCTAAATCTTTCATAAACACTTAATTTTCCAGTTCTGCTTTTTGTTTTATCTACCTCTTTAACCATTCTGTACAAAGGATGTAATCTATCGACAAAACCTTGAGTTAATTTATTCGCTTTACCAGGTGCAGTTACTTCTTCTTTTGCAAATCTAATTTTATTTAAAATAGTATTTTCTGCTTCTGTTTCTAATTTTATATCTTTTTTAAAAGCATCTTCCTTTACTACTTTTGTTTCAGGTTTTTTGTAAGCTCTAGGTATATTAATATTTTTACTTGATAAATCTTCAACTACTGTTTTGTCAGCTATGTAGTCTGTTGCAATATCAATAGCATTGTTATTTGTTCTTTTAATTGTATTTACAACTTTTGCACCTCCCGCTTCAGCTAATCCAAATGCACCAAATAATATTGTAGAATCAATTAATTGATCTTTACTAGGTAGTTCTTGTTCTATGATTGCACCTGATCCTTCAAATCCAGCAACTCTTAATAAAAGTTTAGATATAAAATTTTTTCCATACCCACCTAAACCTACAGCAGCACCTAATTGTATTGCTTCTTTTCCACCAGCTTTAACTCCTTCTTTTGTATAAATATCCCAAAACTCTGACCAGCTATGAACTTGACCGCTTTCCAACATATTCAAATAAGTTTCTCTAATTGATCCTGCAAAGAAACCAGTTCCTGCTGCAGTACCTGTTTTACCTGCTCGACCAAAAGTTAAAAGGTTTGTTAGTAAAGCACCTGTTAAGTACACAGGTAAATCTTTTGTAATGACTGCAAGATTTTGTATGTTTCTTTCTATGATACCCGTATCTTCAAAAGGTTCTGCAATATAACCTTCAGGTAAACCTGTTCCTGTATTGCCAGGAAGTTGATGATAGTTTTGAACAAGATCAATAATACCCATATTAAAACCTCTATCCCAATACTTTTCAAACTCAAAGGTTTCACCTACTAATTTTTCTTTTAAAGAAATGTTATCAGGTTCATTCTTTTCTACTTCTAATAATTTTTCGTATGTTGATTTTTTTTCTTCTTTACCTAAAGTTATAATGTTATCCCATATTTTTTTTATTGGTCCTTTGTTAATAGGTTGATAACCAAACTCTTTAAGGATTTCTTCTGTTTCAAAACCACCCTGCTCTAATTCAAATATTTTTTCTTGTTTCCAATTTGATATTTCTTTATTTGAAAAACCACCTTTTATTAACGCTTCATTTTGTTCAGCAAGACTAGACATTATAATTGTCCTATTCTTTTCAAATAGTCTTGTGGTGATTCACCAGGTAATCTTTTAGCATCTCTTGTAGGAATAAAACCTTTATTTTTTTTAATTTGATCTACAATTTCTTTAAATAAAAGATTAGCATTAGGCATAAAGTTTAAAACATCTTTACCTATAAATTCTTTTTTAGTAGGATCAGTTAAAGTTTTAGGAGGTATACCTTTTTCAATACCATCAATATATCTTTTATACATTGTGTATTTAAAATTATTAAGTCTATTATCTAAACCTGGATCAATATCTTTTAACACAGGACTTCCTTGAACTGGCATTTTATAAAAATCAATAAAATTAAAAAAAGTTTTCATATCAGAATACGTTTCAGGATTTTTGTTTTGATTATCAATCATTGTACTTAGAAATACTAAATCCTTCATATTAACTCCTGATTCATATCTTTCGACTATTGATTTAGCTTCAGTTTCTCCAGGTAAAGTAAATCTATCACTTACTTGATTTATTTCATCAGTTATAATTAAATCTATAATTTGACTGTTGGTGTCAAAACTTGATAAAGTTTTACCTTCTGTTGCTATCACTTGTGAATTTAAAGTTTTAAATTGTTCTATAATTTGAGGTGTATTACCAAATAATATTTCTATATTTTTATCATATATACCTTTATTTTTATCCATCTGTATAATTGATTCTTTAGATTCGTTTGCTGTTTGATTTTGTAAAATTTGTTGATTTGAAAGCATTTGAAATTGCATATCACTTCTTAATGATCTTGCTTTTTTATTAGAATACTCTTTAAATTTTCTTTGTTCTGTTAATGATAAGGAGTTGTAAAGTTTTACTAATTCTTGATTTCCACCAAATGTACCTCTAGTTATTTCATCGTAAGCTATTGTTAAAAGAGATGGATCAGCATCAGGTGATAAATTTAAAGAACCTGTCAGAACTTGAAATTTACTTTCTAATATATTTGTTTCAGCAACTGCTAGATATTTATTCTTTTCTTCTAAACTTAATAAATCAAAATCACCTTTTTCAAAAGCATTTTTAAAAGCAAATGGTTGGCTTTTAGACATACTATCTGCAAGTGTAGTAACACCAAATTTTTGATAGGCTTCAATTAATATTTTTTTCTGACCTCCATCATAATTAGTATTTGCATTTATTTTATCTATGACTTTACTATTATAAATATCAAGATATACTGGTCCAACTTCTTTTAATGTTAGAGCTTCTTTACCAATATAATCTTCATCTACATCTGTTGATACTTTAATTTGTTCTATTCGTGATCCTTCAAGAGCTTTTGTTTTTAAAATACCAGCAGTTGAATAAAACTTTTTTTCTATAGCTTTTTTTGTAAAGTTATCTAAAGTTTCAAATTTATTATTTTTAAAATAATTATATAAACTATTTACATCTTGATCGTGTATTGAAGCAGCATCTGTTGGGTTTCCATTTTTTTTAGTTTCACTTTGAATAGTAAACAAACCTTTTACAATAGTATTTCCATTGTTATCTTTTTGATCAATATACATATCAGATAATATTTTATATGCTTTATTGTCAGCTTCTAATTTTTTTTCTTTTATATATTCATTCGTTAAAAAATCTGTAACAGGTTTAGTTGCTCTAAATATATTTTCACCTGGTGATATTCTAGGAACACTACCAACACTTGCAGTCTCTGTTGTTATTCTTCCTTCAGATATATATGTTGGTATTTTTATAGCCATACTATCCTCTCATTGATAACAAACTTGATCCAGCACTACTTACTATACTTATTTGTTCCATTTGTGATCTTTGTTTTGCAATGCTTCCTTCAATCCTAGCAAAAGCTGCACTTTCAAATGCTCTAGCTTTACCTATCTCAGCATTGTAACGCATCTTATCTTTTTCAATTTCTTTTTCAAAAAGATTAGATAATTTAATTATTTGAGAAGAACCTGATCCTTCTATAACTCCTGACTTGTTAGTATTAACAACTGTTGTTCCTTCTAGTTGTTTAAATTTTTTATCAAATGTTGATAAATCTAATGTTAATTGATTTTCTATAGCTTCTGCTTTTTGTTCATCTATTTGAGCTTTTCTATTAAAAGCAGATTGTGTATATTTTCCAATAGCACCTGCTTGTTGTATACCTGCTACTGCTGATACTCCTACTACTGCTGGTATAATCCAAGTCATTAAAAAATCCTCGCATATCTGAAGTGATCTGAACCATCAAAACCATAATGTTTCATCAATCCTTCGTTTTGTAAACCAAGCCATGAAGCAAACTTTAAACCTATTTTAAAGTCAGCTCTTACAGCTGTTTGTACTCTTTTTATATTATTTTCTTTTGCTAGTCTTGCAAAATTTTTCTTAATAGCTCTAGCAATAACTAGCGGGTGATTCCAAACTTTACCTGTAGCTAACACCCAACCTTCTGCCACACCATCCCAAATGATTTTCATACCTGCAGATGCAATAGGTTCATCATTAATAATACAAGTATAAGCTAAACCATTCTGTTCTAACTGCATAGCATCTCCATCATATTGTGCATCTTTATCCATAAGAACGTGGTTCATTTGATTAGCAAGAATGATCTTACCATGAGTTGAGATATAAGGAACTATTTGTAATAAATTTTTAGTCATTGGTTTGTAACTCTGGGTATAAAGATAATACTGTTAAAGGTAAAGGTTGAGTTTGTCTAACAAAGATAAAGCCATCAGTATCGTAATTACCTCTAAATTCTACAGCTTTATCCCCAGTAAACACAGGTATACCTTCATCCATAGGATCAGATGATGTTCTAAATGGTATTCTTTCCATGTTACTTAAAGATTCTCCAACCTCAACACCAATAGATTCAAATAATCTAATTGTAATCTCAAATATTCTTTTTGTCTTACCTTGTGATGTACCATTTTGTGAACCAGCATCTAGTCTCATCGTTTGTAATATTGATTTGTAAGCTAAACCTATTTTAACATTAGTTGCTGAACGATCTAATGTAACTGAACCACTTGATACTGTTTTATCAGGATGAGTTG
>Ga0310344_10001786_pt1 | contig 16304 bp, 14 predicted proteins | sample HC15DNA20200_MG_FD_203801 | JGI IMG/M metagenome (GOLD analysis project Ga0310344, IMG submission 203801) | Marine microbial communities from station ALOHA, North Pacific Subtropical Gyre - HC15-DNA-20-200_MG | ecosystem: Environmental > Aquatic > Marine > Oceanic | place: Pacific Ocean: North... | reverse complement strand
GCCATAAACACGCTAGGAAGGCCACTATGGACGGACTCAGAACGAAACTTTACCTAAGCAGGTTTTTACATACAGAAGCGCACACTAGCACTGTACTTTACAAAGCCATTACAGTATCTTAGTCACCAATTGAGTAGGCGCCGCAATTACCTGAAAGTCAACAATTTTTTCAAGAATACACCGAGGCAAATCATGGGCGTACCTTTGATTCAGCAATACCGTGTCGGACGATACATCCTGAACAAAAAATTTAGAGGAATTAAGCGTTACCCACTGGTATTGATGCTTGAACCTTTGTTCCGTTGCAATTTAGCGTGCGCCGGTTGTGGGAAAATTGATTACCCTGAAGAAATCCTCGACAAACGTCTTAGCAAAGAAGACTGCCTAGCTGCGATCGACGAATGTGGTGCACCTGTTGTATCAATCGCCGGTGGCGAGCCTCTTATCCACAAGGAAATGCCGGAGATCGTAGGAGGCTATATTGAACGTAAAAAGTTTGTCTATCTTTGTACCAATGCGCTGCTGCTGGACCGTAAGATGGATGGCTACTCACCGTCACCATACCTAACTTTTTCGATCCACCTCGACGGTAACCAAGAACGACATGACTCCTCCGTTTGCCGCACCGGGGTGTACGAAAAGTGCACAGAGGTAATTGCCAAAGCGCTGGGTCGTGGATTTCGCGTAACGGTCAATTGCACTTTATTCCAAGGCGAATCTCCAGAAGAGGTCGCTGGATTCATGGACAACATGATGAAGCTTGGAGTCGAAGGGGTAACTATTTCACCCGGATACAATTACGAACGAGCCCCTCGTCAAGATGTCTTCCTCAAGCGGACCGCCAGTCGTCAACTGTTCCGCGACATTTTTAAGCTGGGTCGTGGACGTAAATGGCGGTTTAATCAGTCCTCGTTGTACCTCGATTTCCTTGCCGGTAACCAAACTTATCACTGTACGCCATGGGGTAATCCGACCCGCAACGTTTTCGGATGGCAAAAACCTTGCTACCTACTTGTAGGAGAGGGTTACGCGACGAGCTTCAAAAACTTGCTCGAAGAGACTGAATGGGACAAATATGGTACCGGGATTAATCCAAAATGTGCGGATTGCATGGTCCACAGCGGCTATGAAGCAACCGCGGTTAACGATACGGTTGACAGGCCTTGGAAGGCCTTGAATGTATTTTTACGTGGGCCGCGTACCAGCGGCGCTATGGCACCAGAAGTACCATTTCAGTACGATGACGATGTTCCGGCCAAGCCACTGATAGTTTCAACTCCAAAAGCCGCGAAAGCTGAGTCAGAAAAACAAGTCGCATAGTCCGGATAACCTCCCACATATGGCGTTCTATGCATTGCACGCGAATCTGATATGCTCGTTTGGCTAACCACAGCCTCAGCGTTTTCGTGGATCGCTTTACTACTCTTACCATGGCGGCCCTGGAGCACCCGCGAACAGCTTAAAATCAGCACCCCTCACGCCGAAGCGGCGCTAAACGAAATCACGGTCCTTATTCCTGCGCGCAACGAGGCGATCTGCGTTGCCGATACCTTGCAGAAACTCAATCGTCAGGGAAATTTCGCCCGCATCGTGGTGATCGATGATCAAAGCGACGACGGCACAGACGAGATCGCGCGGGACACGTTAATTCCGCGTCTTACGATTGTCACCGGCACCGCCCCACCAGAGGGCTGGAGTGGTAAACTCTGGGCCCTCCAACAAGGACTAAAATACTGCGAGTCAGCTTATGTATTGCTGCTCGATGCTGATATTGGTTTGCACCCCGGGACCGTGCCCACTTTACTTAGCCACCTTAAAGCCAATCGGTTAGATCTGGCCTCCCTGATGGCCAACCTACACATGGAAAGTTTCTGGGAAAAATTACTCCTTCCTCCATTCGTTTATTTTTTTAAACTGATTTATCCTTTTCAGTTAGTTAGTTCACCACGCTCGCGAGTTGCCGCGGCCGCCGGCGGTTGTGCTCTGGTACGCCTCGATAAATTGCACTCAATTGGCGGCTTCGTAACATTGAAAGATGCCATCATCGATGACTGTAGCTTAGCGCGACGTGTCAAAGAATCGTCCGGTCGTATCTGGATCGGCTTATCCAACGATGCGTACGCACTGCGTCCTTATGGAGGTCTTTCCAGTATTTGGAACATGGTCGCCCGGACGGCTTATACGCAACTACATTACTCCTACGTCTTGCTTGTCGGGTGTACGGTACTGATGGCACTCAGTTATTTCGTTCCGATCATCGCGCTTTTTTCAGATTCCAGTAACGCTAAGCTCCTCGGCGTGATTGCGTTAACGGCAATGTTCGGGTCTTACCTTCCCACCGTCCGTTATTACGGACTTCCCATATATTGGGTTGTAACCTTACCAACCGCTGCAATGATGTTTCTAGCGATGACCTGGACTTCTGCAATTCGCTACGTACGAGGCGAACGCTCGCGATGGAAGGACCGCTCCTATCCAAGCTCCCAAACAAGTACTGGTGACTGAACTTTTAGCTTGACGAAAACTCGATAAAGTACCGATGAGACAAAAGAACCGAAATATGACGAAAAAAAATCTATACCTTGCAAGCGTGGCTTTATTCATACACTGCCAAATTGTAGTAGCCGCAGAAAACCTTGGGGCTGGTAAGGGAGTGGTGGAGAAATTCCACGCAACGCTCCTACAAGTCATGATTCAATCGGATAATTTGGGCTTCAGTGGCCGCGTCGACGCATTAGTTCCGGTGCTCGCGGAAACCTTTGATTTCCCCACCATCGCCCGTATTGTGATGGGACAACATTGGAAAACCATAGACGCCCACCAGCGCAGTGAATTCATTGCAATTTTCGGGGATTTGAGTGCGGCAACTTACGCGTCCAACTTTGCCGGCTTCTCTGGAGAGACCTTTGAGACTGTAGGGGTCGAAGAAAAACGTGGCACCATTCTTGTCAAAACGCTAATCGAGCGGGTAGACGATGAGCCGGTTACCCTGGACTATCTGTTGCGGCGCAACGACGGAATGTGGCGCATCGTTAACGTTATAGCCAATGGTGTTTCCGATTTATCACTAAAACGCGCGGACTATACCGCTATTATCAAGAATGAGGGATTTGACTCACTTGTAAGCAAATTAAGTGATAAAATCATAAGCTACAATATCGGAGAATAGTTCGGGCAAGACTCCACGGCTAAAATCGTGGCGAATACACCATAAACTAGCGCTGATTCACCTACTCACTGGGATAGTCTTAATGCGACAAAAATTCTTGATGTCATCAAAAAATAGGGCCACGCGTCTTGCAACGCTTCTCGTTGTATTTGGACTGGTTACTGGTTGCGCGAGCACACCTAATGGTGACCCCGGAGATCCATATGAAGGAGCAAACCGCAAAATATATAACTTCAACGATTCAATCGATCGGAAAGTCATTCAACCAATCGCACGCGGTTACGTCAGCTTGACTCCAAAACCAGTACGAAACAGCCTGACAAACTTTTTTGATAATGTTGGCTATGTCAACGTGATTGTAAATGATTTATTGCAAGGGAAAATGACTCAATTCTTGAGTGACACTGGTCGGTTTGTAGTTAACTCAACAATCGGAATCGGCGGGTTGTTCGACCCGGCAAAAGCAATAGGGCTCCGTGCGCACGACGAAGACCTCGGCCAAACGTTCGGCGTTTGGGGCGCTGGCGAAGGAGCCTACCTAAATATTCCGTTAGCCGGCCCCAGCTCATTTCGTGATGCCCCCGGCTTTGTCGCCCGTACGCTGCTGAACCCCCTGACCTACCTGAACCCGGTGGTGACCATCCCGGTGAATGTGGTTAATGCAGTCAACGTTCGCGCAAACCTACTCGAAGCGACCAACATTCGTGACCAAGCCGCACTGGACCCATACACCTTTGTCCGCGAGGCCTATCGACAACAACGCGAATTCAAAATCCATGATGGCAATCCACCAGGTGATGGATTCGATGATTACCTAGAAGGCGAAGGCGACTCTGCAATATTAAAAATATATTAGGTAGATCGGGCGAGGTAATTTCCTAGCGGGCGCCCTAATGTACAAAATTCACAAGACGCTGATCAGTAGTCACTTGGCCGCCTGACTAATTAGTTCGAGCCAGTGTAATACCTGCGGCGTAGCGCGCCGCTGCACATGCATTAGACAGCCAATATTGGCTGTCGCTATTTTATCTGGCTGAACACTCTCAAGCGCCGTAACTTTTTGATCAAGCAATCGATTCGCCAATTCTGGTTGTAATAGCGAGTAGCTTCCCGCTGAACCACAGCAAACGTGACTATCGGGGGGATATTCGATTTTGAAGCCAACAGCACGCAAACATGCCTCCGCTTTACCCGCGACAGCCAAACCATGTTGCATCGTGCATGGTGCATGAAATGCAATTCGCAGATCCGATCTTACCTGGTATGCCTCACGTAGCGCTCCCGGATCGAGCACCTCGCTTGGATCACGTACAATCTCCGAAATTCGGCACGCTCGTTCTGCATATTCCGGATCCCGACGCAAGAGACTACTGTATTCTTTCAGCATTACTGCGCACCCAGTTGACATAGCAACAATCGCTTCCGCACCAGCCTCAAGCGCAGCAGTCCAGGCTTCAATATTTCGTTTCGCATGGACTTGCGCTTCGGCCAACTCACCAAGATGGTAAGATACTGCGCCGCAGCAACCCGATTTCGAAAATGACAACAGTTGAATTCTTTGCTGATTGAAAATCTTGCGGGCAGCAGCGTTGATGTTTGGCGCAACGCTCTGTTGGACACATCCGTCGAGTATTATCATTTTGCGTGACTGAGTCTGCACGGATGATTCAATAGGTGCTGCTGCAAGTGACGGCAATAGTTCCCGCAAGGTGGGCGGTAACAACGGACCGCAGGCTCTCGCAAGCGTCATCAATGCGTTAAACCGGCGAGGATATGGAACCACTGAACGAATAAGCCAGCGTTTGGTTTTTTCCCAAAGTCCTCGGCCGGCTTTCGCATCTATCAAGGGCCGAGCAAGATCCAATAGCCGGCTGTACCGAACACCTGACGGACACGTCGTCTCGCAAGCGCGACATGTCAGGCAACGGTCTATATGTGTCTGCGTCGCCTTCCCTACGAACTCGCCCTCCAGCATCGCCTTAATCAAATAGATACGACCGCGTGGGCCATCAAGTTCGTCACCTTTTATTTGATAGGTAGGACACGTTGCATTACAAAATCCACAGTGTACGCATGCGCGCATGATCGATGTCATCTCGGCACCATCGGGTGAGGCCAATACGCCCTGTGAAAATTTTGCGCGCATATCTTTTAGTGTATGAACGAGGAGGTTTTGAATGACTTCATTTTAAGATGGGTTTTGAGGGAACCTAACGGCACGCTCTCGATGATTTGGTATCGTCTTCGATTGCATTTGAGTTTTATTGTTAGACCCATTGTCAGGTATCGATAATTAGCAATGTAGATCAGATGTCGGCATACATCCGGCCTGGATTAAAAATTCGTGCAGGGTCAAAAGTCTCTTTAAGCCGACGGTGAACACGTAAATTAACCGCGCCCAAAGGTGTAAAAGGCGACTCATTGACCTCACTGCGAAACAATGTTGCATGACCTCCAGTAGCACTTGTGAGCCTGCGGATCTGGTCGGCGGAAGATGCACTGATAAGCCATCGACACGCGCCACCCCAATCCCACAACCATTTCCCGGGAAGACCGATCGATTTACTCGCCGGCGGTAACGATAGTCGCCATAGCGGATCGGAGGATTGGAAGAATAGCAGGCGCTGATCTCGAAGTTCCTGCCAATAACTGCTCGGCTCGATGGAATCAGGCGCTAAAATTCGCTCGGCATCGATTACCGCTGCATTAGTACCCGCGATTCGCACCCGCAGTAGATGACCGTCGAAGCACATTGCCGTGATTGGCAGCGATTGTCGTGCCAGTGTAAGGATCCGGTTGTGCGCTTCGACCTCTGTCATCTCCCACACCGCCGTGCGCTCGTCTTGGGGTCTCGGCGCCACCCTTATGGACACAAGCAGCAGTAACCCAAGAGTGCCCATCGCTCCGGTCATCAGTCGAGAAACATCATAACCGGCTACGTTTTTCATTACCTGACCACCGAAATTTAAACTTTCTGCATTCGAGGTCATAACTCTCACGCCCAAAACGGCATCGCGAACAGCACCAGCATAAGGTCGACGTGGTCCAGACAATCCCGCCGCGATTACACCACCGATAGTCGATTCGGGACCAAAATGCGGGGGTTCAAAAGGTAATATTTGGTCCTGGTCTGCTAGGGTACGCTCAACATCGACCAGGCGCGTACCTGCACGAACCGTGATCACTAGCTCAGACGCTTCGTACTGAACAATTCCACAGTTACCACTGGTGGCGAGTGGTTCGCCAGTGGCTGGACGCCCGTAGAATCTTTTGGTTGCACCGCCAACGATCTCAAGTGCAGTCCCAGACTCTTTCGCTCGTCGGATCTGCTCAACAAAATGTTCCTCTGCACTATTTATATCTACACCCGCCGACAGCTATGAGCAATGTCATCATGTTTAAGACCGGCAGAACACTATGCGCTTTAAACCTTAGAGGGCGGAATTTGAGGAGTTGTCACAACCACTTCCCCATTTTGACCCCGTTGACGCAGCACGTGATCCATTAAAACCAATGCTAGCATTGCTTCGGCTATTGGCGTGGCACGGATACCGACACACGGATCATGCCTACCGAGAGTCGTAATTTCAGCCGGCTCACCGGTAACATCGACAGTATCACCAGATATTCGAATACTTGAGGTCGGCTTTAGTGCGATGCTAACGATAATATCTTGGCCGCTACTAATACCACCTAGAATTCCGCCTGCAGAGTTAGTGACAAAGCCGGACGGGCTCAGCTCGTCGCGATGCTCCGTTCCTTTTTGTCTGACGACTTCAAATCCGTCACCAATTTCAACGCCCTTCACGGCGTTAATACTAACCATCGCTTTTGCAATATCCGCATCAAGACGGTCAAATACCGGTTCGCCGAGACCTGGTGGAACCCCAGTCGCAACAATGTTGACCCGAGCACCGATCGAATCACCTGCCTTGCGCAGTGAATCCATATAGTGTTCAAGTTCATCTACACGGCTAGGGACTGCACAGAAAAAGGAGTTTTCTTCTACCTTGTCCCAAGATTCAAAGCCGAGTTCTAACTCGCCTAGCTGCATTAAATACCCACGAACCCGTATATCGAATTGTTCCCTTAGGTATTTTTTTGCGATTCCAGCAGCCGCGACTCGCATACAGGTTTCTCGTGCCGACGCACGACCACCACCACGATAATCACGCACACCGTACTTTTGAATGTAGGTGTAATCGGCGTGACCGGGACGGAATTTATCCTTGATCTTTGAATAGTCTTTCGATTTCTGATCGGCGTTTTCTATAATCAACCCGATCGGTGTTCCTGTAGTGCGGCCTTCGAAAACACCGGATACGATTTTGACACGGTCATCTTCACGGCGTTGTGTGGTATGCCGGCTCTGCCCCGGCTTGCGTCGATCGAGGTCAATTTGCAAATCCACCTCACTGAGCACCATGCCAGGTGGACACCCATCCACGATGCCTAAGTAACCATCGCCATGGCTTTCGCCACTTGTTGTCACCGTGAACAATTTTCCGAATGTGTTTCCCGACATGGCTATATTGTATTACACAACTTGGGTGTTTAATTGTCGCTCAATTACGAAAATCGTGCTTATAGGCGATCCCAACGCCCTCACCGCCATATTCAAGATCGATCCAGGTAAAGCTGACAGACGAAAAGTTGTGGTCGACGACGTCTGCCATCTCACCAACGTCGACGATAATAACCCCATCAGCGGATAGATGATCGGGGGCATTTTGTATTATTCGACGTACATATTTGAGACCATCCGGCCCCGCCTCGAGAGCAACCTTGGGTTCGTGTTGATACTCCGGAGGAAGAGACGCCGCAACGTCGATTGGGACGTACGGAGGATTGGCTATGATAAGGTCATACGGTGGACCCTTCGCCGGGAAAAGATCTGCCTGAATAAATCGCAAACGGCCCCCCAGTTGCGGATATTGTTTAAGATTTATCGCAGCGACCTCTAGCGCAGTAACCGAGTTCTCTGTAGCAACGAGGACAGCATTCGGCAATGCGATTGCAGTTGCAATAGCAATACAACCACTTCCTGTACCGATCTCGAGAATTCGATAAATTCGCTTCGAAGCGAGCCAGGGCTCGAAGCGCGCGCTGATAAGCTCCGCGATCGGCGAACGAGGGACTAACACTCGCTCATCAATATAGAATTCGTGTCCCGCGAACCACATCCGGTTAGTGAGGTACGCGGCTGGGCGTCGAGAACTAATGCGCTCAGTCACAATTGCCTCCACCGCCGTGCGCTGCACCTCCGTAAGCTCCTGGTCAAGAAGCTGCCCCTTTGCATCAAAAGGGAAACCAAGTGCATGAAACACGAGAAACACTGCTTCATCTCTTGCGTTATCAGTCCCGTGCCCGAATACAATATCCGCCGCTGAAAACCGTAATTCGGCGTCGAGTATCAACTCACGAGCCGTCATCGATAAGCCTAACTAATACTGCATTATCGTCGTTAAAACTCCAACCCAAACACGCCAGCATAGGACGGATTACAAATAAAAAAACGACACCTCATCTCGATCATCTTCCGACAGACTGCGCCCCATGGTTAGATTTGCTAGCTAATCTCCAGAAGCATATCGTTCATCCGGTTTACAAATGCTGCTGGATCATCAAGTTTTCCTCCTTCCGCAAGAAGCGCCTGCTCGAACAATATATGGGCCCAGTTCGCGAACTTATTCTCTTCGGACTCTAAATCCATGTGTTTAACCAACGGGTGAGTTGGGTTGACTTCCAAGATCCGCTTCGAGTCTGGCAACTCCTGTCCTGAGGCCTTCAATATTCGCTCCAAATTTGCGCTCATGTCAGCGTCATCTGAAACAAGACAAGCAGGCGATGTCGTCAAGCGCGCAGTAGATCGAACGTCCTTCACGGTATCACCCAACACATTTTTGATTCTCCCTACGAGCTCCTCATGATCTTCCGATTTATCTTCATCAACATCTTCTGCGTCTTCTTTTGGCTTCCCGCCCGGCAAATCAAGTTCACCGTGCAAAATCGACTTCAACGGTTTCCCTTCGAAATCAGAAAGATGAGTGGTAACCCATTCATCCACTGGGTCACAGAGTAACAACACCTCAATATTCTTTTCTCGGAAAACCTCAAGATGCGGGCTATGGCGCGCAGTCGGTAATGTTTCAGCCGTAAGATAATAGATCGACTCCTGACCTTCGATCATACGGTCGACATAATCTTCAATCGACACTTCAGCGTCGTCACCTTCGCTGATGGTTGTGACAAAACGTAACAGCTTGACAAGCTGTTTCTGATTGGAAGAATCCTCCACTACGCCTTCTTTCAATACCCGACCAAAGTTTTTCCAAAACGCGCCATACTCGTCACCTTTCGCAATCCCCTCAATTGCGCCAAGAATCTTTTTAATTGATCCCGCGCGGATGGAATCGATCGCCTTGTTATGCTGCAAAATCTCGCGCGACACATTCAACGGAAGATCATTTGAATCAACAATCCCGCGGACGAACCGCAAATAATTTGGCAAGAGCTGATCCGCATCATCCATAATAAATACGCGTTGTACGTAAAGTTTTACGCCGTGTCTCGCTTGGCGATCAAAAAGATCGAACGGCGCCCGCGAAGGGATGAAGAAAACAGTCGTATATTCCAACTTCCCTTCGGACTTGGTGTGGATCCAGCTCGCAGGATCTTCAAAATCGTGCGCAATGTGCTTATAAAAAGCTTTGTACTCATCGTCACTGATATCTTTCTTGTTGCGAGTCCATAGCGCTGTGGCTGTATTAACGGCTTCGTAACCGGTTTCACCCTCTCCCTCTTTCGGCATCTCGATCTGGGTTGCTATATGATCCGAATAGCGTTTGATAACATCGCGCAAGCGGTATCCATTTGCGAATTCAGCCGCATCGTTCTTGAGATGCAATACGACTTCCGTACCACGTTTTTTTCGCTTTACCGATTCGACCGTAAACTCGCCCTGCCCGTCCGACTCCCAACGAACACCCTCATCCTCGGAACGACCGGCGCGGCGGGATGTGACAACAACCTTATCTGCAACAATATAAGCAGCATAAAAGCCCACCCCGAATTGCCCAATGAGTTGCGAGTCTTGCTGCGCGTCACCACTGAGGCTGCCAAAAAATTCCTTGGTCCCAGATTTTGCAATCGTGCCCAAATTTTCAACCGCCTCTTCTCGTGACATCCCGATACCATTATCGCGTACCGTTATGGTCTTTAACTTTTCACTAAAATCCACTGTAATTTTAAGCTCAGTGTCCCCCTCAAAAAGCCCATCATCCGTTAGTGCCGCAAAACGAAGCTTATCGGCAGCATCAGCTGAATTGGAGATCAATTCACGCAGAAAAATCTCGCGATTGCTATACATTGAATTGATAACGAGATGAAGTAACTGATTCACTTCAGACTCAAACCCTAGAGTTTCTTTGGTAGTCTCGATAGCCATAGTTCGCTCTTAATAGCCTAAAAAATGTTTCGATGGCGCAAAAGGTATGTATTGAAGCTCCAAATTTCAACCCTTATAGGATTTCAAAGACCACAGAAGCCATGGTCCGGAGGAAATTTACTGGCGAAATAGATTAAATAAAATGCTTGGAATCCAACTTGTAGCACGTAAGAATCCGTCGCATAATTGTCGTCAAAGGCCAGTAGGCGATGATTGGACTTCTGGCGACTAAACCGCAACCCGATCCGACTATTTAGACAAGATCCGTAACAATTTAACGACAAAACCAAGGGGACTTTCGATGAAACGTTTTGCTAAACAGATCGGCCAAGGCATGACGGAGTACATTATTATAGTGGCTTTGATAGCGATCGCGGCAATCGCAGCATATGGGTTTTTTGGGGATACGGTGCGGAACCAAATCGACGGCGTGGCTTCGGAATTGGCTGGCGAAGAGGGCGAAACATCGAACATTGACGCGAACGGATCCGCCGAGAATACCGAGAACAATTGAAAACCTCGGGTTTGTCTAACTAAGCCGAGAAGGCGACCTACGCGCAAGAATTAGATTTTCGCAACACCGACTGCACATGATCGCGTCGATAGGCGCCCTTAATACGCCTATCGGTTCGAAGTCGCCCCGGAAAAAAACAAGCCTCTGGAGGTACTGGACAACGCAAAGAATCCGCCGCATTTGTCCTCCGCCCACTCGAGATCTTTTTGATTTCGCTAAACTTTCTTTACAAACAAAGCAGAATCACCGCTGACAAGATGGAGAGGGAAACTCCGATTAAACTAACAATACTGACGATTGTCTTCGGCGTCTCGGCAACGTTTATCATTCTCGCGTTTCTGACAAAAATACAATTTCTAAACGAAGGAATTTTATGACACTGGGGAAATTGGTCGCCAAATCTGGGAAGGTAATTCTTGACTCATGCGCGCGTACCACGACCGTGCTCGATCGAATGCGTGGACTCTTGTGTCGCCCCCAACAAGAAGCTAATGCAGGTTATCTAATAGACCGTTGCGCGTCCATACACACTTTTGCGATGCCGTACCCAATTGATGTCGTGTATCTGGATGACAATTACAAAGTAGTGCGCTGCATCGACTCACTGCAGCCTTGGCGGATATCTAGCTGCCGCTCGGCGAGCATGACATTAGAACTCGCCGCCGGACAAGCCCAGGCACTTGGATTTGAGCCAGCCCTGGAGCTCCAATGGCAGACCAACTAACGCGGACACGGCCACTGGGCTGGGCGCCCCCGTGGGATGCCTCCAACTCCTACAAACCGCGTCCCCTCGGTTAAACTGCACCCTATGAATAGGCCACGCCCAACCCCAGATAAAAATGGCAAGCATACGCCAATGATGGAGCAATATTTATCGATTAAGGCAGATCATCCAGACGTATTGGTTTTTTACAGAATGGGGGATTTTTATGAATTATTTTTCGACGATGCGCGACGCGCTGCGAAGTTGCTCGATATCACCCTGACTAGACGCGGAGTCAGTAAGGGCGAGCCAATCCCAATGGCCGGAGTACCCTACCATGCCGTCGATGGTTATCTCGCCCGATTGATTGGACTTGGCGAATCAGTGGTGATCTGCGAACAAATCGGCGACCCGACCACTTCTTCTGGGCCAATAGAGCGGCGGGTAACTCGGATCATTACGCCTGGTACGGTTATCGAGGACGAACTGTTGCGTGAACGCGAAGACAACCTCATTGCCGCCCTAAACAATCATGACAAGACCTACGACCTCGCATGGCTAGATCTCAGCTCAGGACGCTTTCATTTGATATCACTCGATTCTTTGGACGAGGCCACAAGCGAACTTGAACGACTAAGGCCAGCAGAGATCCTCCTGCCAGAAAAATTTGATTACACATTGCCTAAATCTATTACGTCGAACACACATGCACGCCCAGATTGGTATTTCGATACAACAACCGGTAGAAGGAGTCTCTGCTCACGATTTGGCACTCACGATCTCAGTGGGTTTGGGTGCGAGCATCTCTACGGGAGCATCGGTGCTGCAGGCGCTCTGCTGCGGTATTGCGAAGAAAGTTACTGCGGTGAACTTCCACACCTGCAGGGCTTAAAACTCGAGCATCATGACGACAGCATCATCATGGATCCTGCTACTCGAAAAAACCTTGAACTAACAACCAACCTACATTCAGATAATGTTGCGCCAACCTTAGTCGAACTACTCGATACGACGACAACCGCCATGGGTGGCCGTTTGCTACGGCGATGGTTGCAATCGCCAACTCGCCAGCACCACGAACTGCAATTACGCCATCACGCTGTAAGTGAAATTCTTGCTAGCCAGTACCACGATCAATTGCGCGATGAACTCACCCTTGTCTGCGACATAGAGCGAATCAGCACCCGGATAGCCTTAAAATCAGCCCGACCACGCGAGCTCTCCCAACTGCGCCTCTCGCTAGAACTCATTCCCCACCTGCGCAAACGCTGCGCACGAATAGATAGTCCAAAAGTACGAGCCTTATGCAGTATGATTTCGGAACATGGAGAACTTTGCCAAATACTCACTCGGGCTTTGGTTGAATCCCCACCACTCTTAATCCGTGACGGCGGCGTAATTGCCACCGGCTATAATGAAGAGCTCGACGAACTACGCACCCTCAGTGACGATGCCGACCGTTTTCTGATAGACCTCGAGCAACAGGAGCGCAAACGCACCGGACTCGCGTCGCTTAAAGTTGGATACAACCGAGTACACGGATATTATATCGAGATTAGTCGCTCCCAAAGCGAGCACGTACCTGATGACTACACAAGACGCCAAACGCTCAAATCTACCGAGCGATTTCTAACTCCGGAACTTAAGACATTTGAGGCGCGCGTATTAGCTGCCAAAGAGAAGGCACTGCGTCTCGAAAAGGCACTATTTGATCAATTACTACAGATACTTAGTGAACATGTGAGCGCGCTACAAGAGACCGCAGCCGCTCTTTCGGAGCTAGATGTTTTAATAAGTTTTGCCGAACGGGCAGAGACACTCAGGCTCATCGCGCCATCGTTTACCGAGGAGCCAGTACTGCAGATCGATCAAGGCCGGCACATGATCGTTGAGCACACTACGAGCGGATCATTTGTCGCGAACGACCTCCATCTCGACGATGACTGTCGAATGCTCATCGTAACTGGCCCAAATATGGGCGGCAAATCTACCTATATGCGCCAAACAGCACTGATCGTTATCATGGCTCACATTGGCAGTTTCGTCCCAGCGGCGTCCGCAACGATCGGCCCTATAGATAGGATTTTTACCCGAATTGGAGCCGCTGACAACGTCTCCGCAGGTCAGAGTACATTCATGGTCGAAATGACGGAAACGGCCAATATTCTCCACAACGCGACAAACTCAAGTGTGGTCTTGATCGATGAAATAGGACGTGGGACAAGCACCTTCGACGGAGTGGCCTTAGCCTGGGCCACTGCCGAGCACTTAGCTCGCGTGAACCGTTCGTTTACACTTTTTGCGACGCATTATTTTGAACTAACCACACTGTCGGAAATTTTGCCCCAGACCAAAAACGTACGTTTCGATGCAGTCGAAAATGGAAACGAAATCGTCTTCTTGTATTCCGTCAAACAAGGACCCGCAAGTCGGAGCTACGGACTAGCAGTCGCCCTCCTAGCCGGCCTTCCACCCGATGTTATCGAGCGAGCCCGGGCACATCTCCGGACAATCGAAGACAAGTCACTGCATCCGAAGTACGATGCCGATAACGACCAAATACCTTTATTCAACAACGATTTAAGCCAAATCAAATCCGTGCTTGACGCAACCAACCCGGATGAATTGTCGCCGAAAGAGGCGCTCGACCTGGTCTATCACTTGTGTGCCCTAAAGAAAAGCAGAATCCACTAGAGATACGGCGATCCACGGCGCGGGCGGCATCCTTTGTACTCGACAAAATTCAAGAGATCCTGGCTAATAGATGCTCCGGTCCACCAACTCCCAATTTAGTACTGGGACGGTTGCGAGACCCGGTTATAATAGCGCCTCGTTCTTTCTGGATTGATGACCTAAACCATGACTTTTGTTGTTAACGAAAACTGCATCAAATGTAAATACACCGATTGTGTCGAAGTCTGCCCCGTCGATTGTTTTCACGAAGGCCCCAACATGCTGGTCATCGACCCAGATGAATGCATCGATTGTACTTTGTGCGAGCCTGAATGCCCCGTCGAAGCGATCAAGTCGGAAGATGATTTGACGGATACCGAACAATCTCTATTGGAACTAAATGCCGAGCTATCGCGAGAATGGCCGATGATCAACGAAATGAAAGAACCACCGGGAGATGCAGACGAATGGAAGGACAAACCGGACAAGATGCAATACCTCGAACGATAAGTGTAACACCGTAGTAGGCCATCACAAGATTGAGAAAAATGGCCAAATAGAACAGAGTCACGCGAAAGACTCGCGTTTCAAACATCGGAACGGTAGCTAACGAGTCCGACACCTGAAAATAGCGTGTTCACACTCAGTATTGATTTAAGAGACACGATCCCCCGGTTCGAAACCAAAGCATACGTCGGTGGTGGTGTCTCTGTTATGAAATACGATTGTTTCGCAACCTTTTAAAGTTAACAATACCTATAAAACCAATCTAACAACCCCGAGTGAAGCTATTATAGTGAGATGATACGAAGTACTATGGCTCACACCTCGATATAACAATCAGTTGCTGATAGGGATGAAACAGGCATTCTGGAAATCTGACTGGTTCGTCGGTCTCGTTATTTCGCTAGTCTTTCTTACCCTCCGGATGACCGGTAACGCCGTTCTCGGTAGCCTTGAACGCGACACCTACGATCTCGGCGTGCGACTATCGTCCGCCGACCCGGGTGATAAAATTGCGGTAATTGCGATCGATGACAGGAGTATACAAAACATTGGTCGTTGGCCATGGTCGCGAGAAATTCACGCCCAGATGATCGATAAGCTTGTCATCGGCGGCGCGAAAACAATTGGTAACACCATTTTTTATTCTGAAGCTCAAGTGGATCCTGGCTTGATATGGATCAAGCGCTTACGTAGCCAGCTGGCCGGCGTCGACATGGCTCAGGCAGATGCAAATTCTATCACTGAAAACTTGAATCTCGCGGAGAAAGAGCTCAATCCAGATGGGATCCTGGCCAATAGTTTTAAAACAGGCAAACGCACAATACTCGGGATGGAGTTTGTGCCAGGCGATCCTATTGGTAACCCCGACTTTAAACTCCCCGAGCATGTAAAGCGATTCCAGATCCCTGACGCGAATATCAACGCTCCATATAGCGAGAATACGCTCCCATTGTTGACGGTTGCCGCGGTACCACCTATCGCAGCAATTGGTAGTCACGCGCAAGGCATCGGGCACCTCATCAACCTCCTTGATGTCGACGGTGATGTTCGTTCTGAGCCGCTTGTCATTAGCTACTACGACAGCTTTTTCCCATCCCAGTCGTTGATGATCGCGGCGGCGAGTCTAAATCTCGCAGCCGAAGATATCAAAGTGAATCTGGGCGAAAGCGTTGAACTCGGTAGACTAAAAATTAAAACCGATCCGATACTTGCGATAAATACGTTCTTCTATAGCGGACGTGAGGGCGGTAGGCCGGCATTTGATATTTACTCGTTCTACGACATTATTCAA
>Ga0310344_10001784_pt1 | contig 16325 bp, 15 predicted proteins | sample HC15DNA20200_MG_FD_203801 | JGI IMG/M metagenome (GOLD analysis project Ga0310344, IMG submission 203801) | Marine microbial communities from station ALOHA, North Pacific Subtropical Gyre - HC15-DNA-20-200_MG | ecosystem: Environmental > Aquatic > Marine > Oceanic | place: Pacific Ocean: North... | reverse complement strand
GGTCTTTCCTGGGAGCAACTCTTACCTGGGAAACCGCCGAAGGGCTCCATTCACGGGGCCGTGGCGACCCACATGTCGGGTTGGGGGGTGCTCCCGCCGGCAGAGCCGCCGGCGGCGTATATCTTTCCGTCGATGATGGCCACGGCAGGTGAGGAGAGCGGCATGGGCAGCACACCGACCTTCTCCCACGCGTTGGCGCCAGGATTGAGCACGATGATGTCGGCATCGTGCTGTTTCGATGCGCCAGGCGCCGTGGTGTGCCCGCCCGCCATGTAGATCCGGCCGTCGTGAACGAAGGTGGCCCCCTCCGCGTGGGAATGTCCTTTCTTGAGCGGTGGGCCAGCGCTCCAGCTGTCCGTCCCGGGGTCGTAGATGTCTACCCGCGGCTGGTCCAACTGGGCACTGTCGTGGTGGAATTGACCGGCGATGGCGTAGATCCTGCCCTGGAACGTCACACACGAGAACTGATTCCGCGGCGTAGGCATAGGGGCGAGCGCGGCCCAGTTGGCTTGACCTGCGGCCCAATCGTCTAGGTTCAGTACCCAGTGGTCTGGCATGTCGGTGTCGCGGTCTGGACCCACCCCGCCCATGTAGTGCAGGTTCCGTCCCACCAACGCGAGGCCACCCCCTCCGCGTGGAGCCGGGAGTAGGGGAGCCGCCGTGTACCTGTCGAGGTCGATGTCGTAGCTCCACACCTCGGCAATGGTGTGACCCTTGTAGCCGTCCTTGAAGCCGCCGGCGAACCAGACCGTACGACCGTCTAGCACCATATTCATGTGGGTGATGGCGCTGGGCAATTGCTGGAGCGGCGTCCAGCTGCCGTCAGCGGGGTCGTACACGTTGGCGACCTTGCTGGAGACCACGCCCTCGGTATAGCCACCAAAGAGATACAGCTTACCGTCGAGCACGACTGTGCCAGGCTCCCATTTCTCGACCGGCATGTCGGGCAGCTGCTCCCAGTCCTGAGCCGTCGCGGCGATCGGCAGGGTGAGCGCAAGCGCGACGACAAGCGGTTCCAGATAGGGAGACAGGCGCATCGGTCGATCCTTTCGTCCAAACAGGGTCGTGACGGGCAATCATAGTCCCAACGGCGGAAGGAGGGACGGCATGAGGGCAACCGCGATCCGACATGGGCATGGGGAGCACGACCGGCGCGGATCTGGGGCGTAGGGGCGATGGGCGTAGCCCTGGCCTGTCCGACGCTGTGGCTACTGGTGGCGATTGGGCCGGCGGCTTGGCCTGGAGCTGTTCTTCGGGAGCCTGTTCCCGCTGCTGGTCCTACTTGGTCTCATCGACTGGGGAGCGGCCAGCCCTCTTTGACTGCGCGAGCGTATAATCGACGAGCCTTAGAGTTGCCATTCGAGGAGTCCGATGACCAGATTTAAAGCGCTGGTGTTCACCATCTTGGCCGCGTTCGCACTAGTGGTTGGCCTGTCGGCCCGCCAGTCCGGATCGAGCTACACGCCCAAGCGGATCAACAAGGCGATCGAGCTTATCGAGATGGGTGAACCCGTCTACTATTTCCAGTTCCCTGGAGGTGGCTACGAGGAAGGGATGTCGATGTCGCAGACGTGGGCCGACGCCATCGGCTACAACGTCGAGCAGGCGCCGTTCAACGCGCTCCAGTTCAAGGGTTTCATGCAGGGGCTCATCGACGGCGGGCCGACGCCGAGCGGGCATCGCACCCCGACCGTGATCGTCACGTTACCGGTCGGCGGTATCGACGAAGCCACAGTGCGGGCCAACTACTGGATGGTGGAGCAGGTGCTCGCCGCTGGGGCGCATGGCGTTCTGATGGTCCACATGCGTGATGAGGGTGCAGCGCGCGCGTTGGTACAGGCCTCCCGGTATCCGCTGGCCCCGAAGACTCCAGGCATTGGTGAGGGCCTCCGCGGGAGCGGTGGACACGGGCTGGCGGCGCAGATGTGGGGCATCAGTTCGCAAGAATATCTGCGGATCGCGGACCCTTGGCCTCTAAATCCGGACGGTGAGCTGCTTATCGGGTTCAAGCCGGAGGACAAGGAGGCCTTGGCGGTAATCGACAAGACGATGGCCGTGCCCGGCATCGGCATTGTCGAGTGGGGACCCTCCGACATGATGATGTCGTTCGGGCTCATTCGCGGCCCTGGGGTGCCCTACTCGGAGGAAGTCATGGACGCCCGCGAGGAGATTCTCGCCGTGGCCCGCCAGAATGACGTGGTCTTCTCCGAGGTCGGTACGAACGCTGAAAATGTTGTCGAGCGCGTGGACGACGGCATCATGTTCCATTTCGCGAACGAGGAAGCTGCTAGAGTTGGGCGGCAGCACACCAGTCGCGTCATGCCGTACTGAACGTTCGTCTCGAGCGGTCGAAGCGTGTAGCCTACGGCGAAGAGGGCGCGACCCTACTCAGGTGGACCGTCGTAGGGAGCGCCGGTTCCTGACGAGCCTACGAAGAACTGTGAACCGTCCGGGAAGGTGATGTCCCTGGCGTTGGCAGTGCTCGAGCCGTCCTTAGCGCCGAAGCCGTCAATCACCAGCTCGGTCCCGACAGGGATCGAGTTCTTGTTCAGCCCTCGTCGCATCAGCGAATTTGGGGCTCCACATTCGATCGCCCAGGTGACCACGTCGCCGTTCTCGTCCTCGACATCGACGTGAATCCACGAGTGGGGGTTGATCCACTCCGTCCGGTTCACGGTGCCCTTGAGGGTCATCGGCCGGTTGGCATCAAACTCGGCCGAGAAGGCGTGGTGCCCGAGGGCTGGCGTGGCGCCGGAGGCCAGAAGGATCAGGGTGGAGATAAGCACGTTCGCACGCATGGGTCGTTCCTCGCTCTACGGGATCGGGTGAACGCGGCCGGCCTCGACGGCGGTGCCGGTCATCAGCGACAGGTTTCGGCCGTTGCCTTCGTGACACGCATATTCGAACAGCATGTGGTCCTCGGGCGCGCGCTGTAGCGCGTTGTAGCGCAGGGTCCACGGCTGCGAGAAGACCTCCGGGTCTTCGAGGGTGGCCGTGTACTGGATGGTGTCGGCGTCGAGGAACGTGAACTCCTCGACGACGCGCAGATTGCCGCTGTGGAATACACCGTGACCCGTGGTCAGCGCGCTGCCGGGGGCGCCTTCGGGTGGAGCTCCATGCCCGACCGGCCAGGTGTTGTCGGTGAAGTTCCTAGTTTCCACCACGAGGGTGTTTCCGTCCCAGCGGCCGCGTGAATCACCCATGCCCAGGCGCAGCGCCGGGTCGATATGCTCGCTGCCGTCCAACGGGATGTAGCGCGAGTGGTGGTTCCACTCGTAGAGCATCAGCACGAAGCCGGGGCCCTGCTCGATCTGGTAGGTGTTGTAGCCCACGGGAAGATGCGCCCGCGGAAACGCCGCCGGCAGGCATTTGACTCGAGGGTCCAGATGCTCGAGTTGCTCCTGGCGGGCCATGATCTCGTTACGTTGCTCGGCAGCCCAGGGCTGGAAGGGCACCTGACCCGTCGGTGGGTCGATGATCGTCGGTCCGTCGGGTCTGGCCGGGCGCGGGCGAGCCGGCGCGTCCGGGTCCGGCTCGAAGAAGCGCGAGAACGCGGCGCCCTGTCCGCGGTTTGTGCCTTCTGGCGGCGTCCACTCCGAGGTGGGGGTCTCGAGCGCTTGGTACGGGCCAGGCAGGTAGTGCCCGCGCAGATCCGGATCCCCCCAGGGCGTCTTGGCCGGATCGAAGCCCTGCGCGGTGGCCGCGTAGGGCGAGAGCAGTAGCCCCAGCGCCACGCCGATCAGTAAGCTCCGACGCTTCGTAGTCGTCTCGGTCATCGCGCCTCTCCATCCTCGACCAGCGCGTTGAGCAGGTGGTCGACACAGTCGTAGTCGAGCAGCCGCAACCCCTCCTCCATACGCTTGTAGATCGGCATCCGCATGGTCCAGGGGCGGGTGTAGGTTTGCGGGTCCTCGAGGGTGACCTCGTAGTTAATGTGATACGGCGTTACCGGTGTCAAGCGTTCAACAACGTGAAGTTCATTACTGTGGTGGTTACCCGAGGCATCCAGCCAGGTCTGACCGTTGAAGTGCGTGGTGTCGATCACGAGCGCGTCGCCCTCCCAGTGGCCGCGGGAATCGCCCATCCAGAAGTCGTTCGGGAGTGGATGCGGGCTACCATCGGTGTAGACGATGCGGAGCGCGTGTGCATACTCGTAACTCAGCACGAGGTGGTCCGGCGTTTGCACGATCCGGAACGGCCAAGGCATGTAGGTGATCCGGGGCACGCCTGGGAGATAGCACCTCCGAACGGGGTCGTCGGTGAGCCGGTTCGCGCGGTTCCGGTCGCGCTGGTTGAGAGCATCCGCCGTATACGGGATGGTGCCGCCGTCCACCACGCTGAACCCGGCGGGGATGCCGTCCTGCGCGTTGTGGGCCTCGAGGTCCCAGGCGGCACTGCCGAGCACTTGCCAGATGCCGCTGAGGTCTGGTCGGCCGTCTGGGGTCCGTGGGCCGTCGTAGGTCTGGCCGTACGAGGGACCCGACCCCAGGGCGACCGCCGCCACCAGGAGGACTGTCGTGCGGAGACTGATCATAATCGCGTCGAGGATGCCCCCGACGGCGGCTGACGTCAAGGAGGAATGCGCCGGTCGACGTCCTGGGCCACTCAGACGTTGTGATGACGAGTCGCCCTATAATCGAGGCGCTCGCGGCAGAAGCGCTGCGCTCGGTGGGAGCCAAGATAATGCGAAGACTCAAGGTGGTTGTGACGTTGTTCAGTGCGTTGGTCTCGTTCGGGGTCGGTTCGGCCGACGCCCAGATGGAGGACTTCATTCCGGTAACCGACGCGATGCTCGAGCGCCCCGCCGACGAGGATTGGCTGACGTGGCGACGAACCACCAACGGATGGGGCTACAGCCCTCTTGACGAGATCAATGTCGGAAATGTGGGCGATATTCGAATGGTGTGGACGCGCGCGATGATGCCCGGGCGAATGGAAGGCACGCCGCTGGCCTACGGGGGCGTGATGTACATGCCACAGTCCGACGATGCCATTGATGCGCTCAACGCGGTGACGGGTGACCTGATCTGGTCTTACCGGCGCGATCTGCCCGAAGACGTGTACGAGTTGGTGGGTGGTAACGCGCGCACCAACCGCAACGTGGCCATCTATGACCGGCTCATTCTCAATACCACCGATGACAACTACGCGATTGGGCTCGATGCCACCAGTGGCGAGGTGGTGTGGGAGAACCAGATTTTTGACTATAGGGTGACTCCGGCTGGCCACAGCGCTGGCCCGATCATCGCCGAGGGCAAGATGATCTCGGGTCGCAGTTGTCGCCCGATGGGTGGTCCCGAAACCTGCGTGGTGATCGCTCACGATGCGCTGACCGGTGCAGAGGTGTGGCGGCGAAGTACCGTTGCCCTGCCGGGTGAGCCCGGCGACGAGACGTGGGGTGGCGTCCCCTACGAGCGGCGTATTCACGTCGGTAGCTGGATGCCCGCCAGTTACGACCCCGAGTTACGGCTCATTTTTCAGGGTACGTCGGTGACCTCGCCGGCGCCTAAATTCATGCTTGGTGGGGTAGAGAACACGCACCTGTATCACAACTCGACGCTGGCACTCGACGTCGATACGGGAGAAATCCGCTGGTTCTATCAGCACCTGAACGACCACTGGGATCTCGACCACCCGTTCGAGCGCATCCTGGTCGATACTGCGGTGGCGCCAGATGCGTCCGAGGTGAGCTGGATCAACCCTCGCATCCAGGCGGGCGAGGAGCGGCGGGTGGTAACTGGCATCCCGGGTAAGACGGGCGTTGTCTATACGCTCGATCGCGAGACTGGCGAATTCCTGTGGGCCACACCGACTGTGACCCAGAACGTGATCAACGGTATAGATGGTGCCACTGGCGTGGTCAGCGAGAACGCTGAAGTGGTCTTTACGCAGGCGGGGCAACAGGTGTTTGCCTGTCCCACCTGGAACGGTGGTAAAGACTGGGAGGCCGGCGCCTACAGCCCCCTGACGAACACGATGTACATGCCGTTGCGACAGACCTGTGCCCGGATGATGGCGGCTACCGAGTTTGAGGACCGTCCGAATGAACCAAACGAGAGCCGGGCGGCCATCTATGCGATCGCGTACCGACACCAGGTGGCGCCGGGCACTGACAATGTGGGCACGGTGCGTGCTATTTCGGCAGAGACCGGCGCGACCGAGTGGCTCTACGAGCAGCGGGCGGCCACGATGTCGCTCGTGGCGACAGGTGGTGGGTTGCTGTTTGGTGGCGATACCAACGGTCGGTTCCGCGCTTTTAGTCAGCAATCCGGGGAGGTGCTCTGGGAGATCAATCTTGGCTCGCCAGTCAGCGGATTCCCGATTAGCTTCGGCGTGGACGGGAAGCAGTACATCGCCGTGGCGACCGGTGCTGGCGGAACTTCCTCGCACTTCGGCGGTCTGACCCCGGAGCTGCGGCCGAGCAACGGCAACAACCTGTTTGTGTTTGCGCTACCAGAATGACAAGCACGAACATGCCTTCGCCTTGCCGGACAAGAGGTGACCATATGAGCTGGCTGCACCAGCGAGTCTTTCCCGGGATCATCGCGCTGTGGGCTGTGGCCGTTCCCGTCACGGCGCAATCCACCTTTGATATCTACTGGGTCGACGTTGAGGGCGGAGCCGCGACTTTGGCAGTCGCCCCGGACGGTCAGTCAATGCTCATCGATACCGGCTTCCCCGGGCCGGACGACCGAGATGCCATGCGGATCAAAGCGGCTCTCGATGAGGCCGGCCTCTCACGAATCGACCATCTCGTCATCACCCACTACCACACCGATCACGTCGGCGGGCTTGAGGCGCTGGCCGAGATGGTGCCGATCGGGCACTGCTACGACCACAACACCATCACCGAGTCTGAGAATCAGCGGTGGGTTGACGCCTATCTGCGAGTGTGCGGCGACAAGCGGACCGAGGTGCACGCTGGCGACCGGATTCCATTCGGAGCGGTCACTGTCGACGTGGTGGCGTCGAACGGCGACCTCATCGACACGCCGATCAATGGTGGAACGGCGAACCCGCGCTGTGTGACGGCTGAGCGAAAGGAGCAGGCTAGCCCCGAGAACCAGCGGAGCGTTGGCGTGCTGTTCAGCTATGGTCGGTTCACCTTTCTCGACCTCGGCGACTTCAACTGGGCGAAGGAGATCGAGTTGGCCTGTCCGGTGAATCTCGTGGGCGAAGTCACGCTGTATCAGACCAGCCGGCACGCCGCATTCGACGACGCCGGGGCGCCGACGCATCTCTACGCCATCAAGCCTCAGGTCGTGGTGGTCAACAATGGACCCCGTAAGGGGTTGGGTGGTACCTCGCCTGGCTTCGATGAGGTAATGACCCGCCACTATCGGCGCATCGTGGCAAGTCCGGACCTCGAAGACGTGTGGCAGGGGCACCGGTCGCTGTTCGCTCCTGGAGCCGTGGACAACGCGGCCGATGAGCGCATTGCCAACTTCGAAGAATCTGACACGTGCGAAGGACACTGGCTTCGGGCATCGGTCACGGCCGGTGGTGACTTCGAGATGTTCAACAGCCGCAATGGCCACGGCCGGGACTACACCGCGCGATGAGACATTCGGTTCTCGTCCTGCTGGTTGGTCTGGGCGGCTGTGTTGCCGCGGTTCCGGAAGAGGCTCCGACCGGGTCGACCGTTTCCAGAGAGGTGAGGAAGGGGGGCGATGGTCGGTATGGCGGCTACGACCCGGTGCCTGGTTGGTGGAAGCCGGCGCCTGACCACCAGGAGCCCTGGACGTGGGGCGAGGTGTCTGGCGTCGCGGTCGACACGTCCGAGCGGATCATCGTGGCCGTGTGGGGCGACCGAAGTGCCGACGGGCAGGAACGACCGGGCGGATCGAACTACCTCGTCGTGGTCGATGGCAACGGTAACCTCCTGGAGAACTGGTCGCAGTGGGACGACACTCTGAACCGTCCCCATCAGGTCTACATCAGTCCGTATGACGCTGAGCGTCACATCTGGGTGGTGGAACGGGGACGTGGCCGCGGGGTCAGTATGCAGGTGTTGAAATTCACCAACGATGGGCAGGAGCTGGTAATGCGGCTGGCCGATGATGACGATCCCGCCACGCTGGACGAGGCTCGGTCCAACCCAGATCCCGGTCCCTATGACTACGGCGATCCCTCTGTGCTGGCCTTTCTGCCTGACGGGACGTTCTTGCTGGGCGATGGGTACTGGAACACACGCATCGTGAAGTACGACGCCGAGGGCAACTACCTGATGGAGTGGGGCGAGGCAGGTTCGGGTCCGGGTCAGTTCAACCTGGTGCATGGGCTGGCCGTCGACCGACAGCGCCGGGTGCTGGTGGCGGACCGACGGAACAACCGTATCCAGCTGTTCACGGAGGAGGGCGTCTTCATCGAGGAGTGGCCCGACATCACCGACCCGGTCGGCGTGTTCGTGGATGAGCGGGACGCGGTGTGGGTCATCTCAGCCAGCATGCATCGCGTACTCAAGTTTAGCGCCGAGGGTGAGCTGCAACACAGCTGGGGGGCCTACGGCGGACCTGGTGGCCTGGTCGGCGGTCTATTCCGGCCGCATCAGATCGATGTGGGCCGGGATGGAAGCGTCTACGTGGCGAGCTGGTCTGGGGGCTGGCTGAACAAGTTCGTGCCTCGCGCCGATGCCGATCCGGAGCTTCTGATGCGTACGGCCCTGGTGCTCCAGCAGCACGACTAAGGCCCTGCGGGTGGCACTCGCAGATTCCATTCCACCTATACGTAGCTGGTGTCCGGCCGACGTGCGCCCGCCGGGGCGAGGTCGAGATCGTCACCCACGAAGAGATGGGCGTAGCCGGCGTCTATAGCTGACACAGTAGTTTCGTCGCAGGAGGTCGCGTGGGGATCGTTCAACCGGGTATGCCGAGTTCGGTGAGGAAGGCACTGATCCTACTCATCGTCACGATGCTCATGGAAATAGGTCGGAAGCTTCTGGACCCGTCTTTTGCGCCAGTGGGTCTTAATGTTCCCCTCCCGGTAGAGGTCGTCTCGATCATCGCTTTCGTATCGGTGTTCATCGCCGGCATCGCCAACGGTCGGCGGTGGGTCGCCATTCTACTGGTCGTCGTCTTCGTGCCCGGGACTCTAGGGGCAATTTGGGGGACATTCGCCGCAGTCAGGCTCGTCTTGATCATCTGGGACACGCTAGCTGCGGCCGTGAACATCGCAGTGTTGGCGCTGATACTTGGTAGCCCGGCACGCGAGTGGTTCCGAAAGTGTAAGGCAGCTCGAAGCTAGCCCGCTACAACCTATGGCCTTATCGGTGAGGATCCTGGTCTAGGTATGGAAGCAGCGTCGTATGGAGCGCGCCAGCACAGCAGCCGCACCTCCAGGGGGCCAGAGTGGAGCGGTATAATCGGCTAAACCTAGGAACCGTTTGTGAGCAGATACGCCGCCTTGATCGCGTTGGTTCTCGGAGGCGCCGCCATCTGGTCTGATACGAACAGAGAGAAGCGAGCGGGACTCGACGTGGCGGCGGTGGTCTCGCGTGCTGCCGAACCGGTCGCTGCCCAGCAACGCGCCGTCATCCGGCGAGAGGAAATCATTCCCACGCTGAAGAACCCGAGCGCGGACGGACGGGAGTTCGTTTTCACTCGGGCGATCTACAGCGGGGGCGGGTGGCGTAGTAACTCCTGGGCGACCGACTTCCCGAAGGCGGACCGGCAGTTTCTGACGATTATCGACCGGCTGGTCGATCTGGACGCGTTCATGGGGGAGAACGCCGTCCGGCTCGACGATCCCGATCTGCGCCGCTTCCCGTTTCTTTACGCGCTCGAAGTCGGCTACATGTATATGACCGAGCCCGAGGTCGTAGGGTTGCGGGATTACCTGCTGGCGGGCGGCTTCCTGATGCTTGACGACTTCTGGGGCTCGGGCGAGTGGGCCAACTTCGAGGCAGAGATCAAGCGTGTGCTGCCTGAGTATCCGATCGTCGATATTCCGCTCGACCACCCGATCTTCACTACCTTCTACAACATCGAAGAGATCCTTCAGGTGCCGAACCTGTACAACGCGCAGGGTGGCCCGACCTGGCAGCGGGACGGCATCACGCCCCAGGTCCGCGGCATCTTCGACGCGGAAGGGCGGTTGATGGTGTTCATCAACTGGAATACCGATATCGGGGATGCCTGGGAGTGGGCGGAGCATCCGTACTATCCGTTGCGGTACTCCACCTACGCGATCGAGATCACGGTCAACGCGATCGTCTACGCGATGAGTCACTAGGGGAGAACCCATGGTGTGGCTTCGGGCCCACCGAGAGAAAAGGGGAAAGCGATGAGTCAACGTCACGGATTTGCGGGGGCGCTCATGGTTGCCGTCGGGCTGCTGGCGGGGTTGGCGTCGGCGCAGGAGTCTCCCCGGACGTCCTGGGGTGCTCCGGATCTACAGGGCATCTGGGATTTCCGTACCATTACCCCGTTGCAGCGGCCGGCGACGGCGGGCGATCAGGCCGTGTTGACTGAAGAAGAGGCGGCCGCGATCGAGCAGGCGACCATTCAGCGGAACATCGAGCTCGCCAGTCGTGAAGCGCGGCGCACCGAGACTACGCGCAGCGTCGACGTGGGGGAGGACGGTGCTCCAGGGTTCTACAACAACTTCTGGCTCGATTCGGGGACCCGGTCGACCGGACGCACCTCGCTCATCTCCGATCCACCGAACGGCCGGATTCCGCCGTTGACCCCAGAGGCGGCGGCAGAGGTGGAGGCGCGTCGGGCACATCTGGCAACGAATCCGGCAGACTCCTACACCGAACGCAACACCTCGGACCGGTGCCTGGTCGGTTTCAATGCCGGTCCACCAATCACACCGCTCGGCTACAACCAGAACATGCAGTTGTTCCAGACCGAGGAGCACGTGGTCCTGCTGACCGAGATGGTGCACACCGCGCGCGTGGTTCCGCTCGACGGGCGCGGCGTGATCGACGGTGACATCCGTTTGTGGGATGGCGACTCGCGTGGTTACTGGGAGGGGGAGACGTTGGTGGTCGAGACCGCCAATTTCCGTGACGACCGGAAGTGGGTCCCGCTCGGCAGCGCGCCTCCGGGCACCGGCTCGTCTGGCAATATGACGTTGGTGGAGCGATTTACCCGGGTGGATCAGGAGACGCTGCTCTACGAGTTCACGGTGACTGACCCGGAGGTCTGGGTTACGCCTTGGAGCGCACAGCTTCCGATGAAGCAGAACGACTTGACGCTCTTCGAATATGCATGCCACGAAGGCAATTACAGTATGGATGGGATCCTGGGTGGGGCCAGGGCCGACGAACGGGCCGCCGGCGAACGGTAGGCTCACAAGAGGGCGGAGCGACGACATGGCGATTGCGCACCTGCGCACCTACACGATTAATAAGGGGCAGATGGATAGCTGGCTCGAGCTATTTCGCGAGAGGTTGACACCGCTGCTGGCCGAGTGCGACATCACCGTCGAGGGCGTGTGGGTCAATGAAGCCAGGACCCAGTTCATCTGGGTGCGCAGTTACGGCGAAACCGAAGCGGAGCTTGAGCGGAAGGAAGCGGCGTTCTACGGATCTGACTGGTGGAAAGCGAACGTGGATCTGGTGCGTGGGCATCTCGCGCACAGGCAGATCGAAGTGATTCGAACCGTGTAGGCCGCTACACTCTGGGGGCGCGGCGGCCACCGATTATCGTTTCGTGGGGGAGGAACCGTTGGGTGCCCACCCGCAGGTTCTCGTAGTTGTCCACAAACTCGAACTGGTCTTCGCGAAGCTCGAGCACGGCAATGTCAGCTGGGGCACCCACGTTCAGCGTGCCGCGGTCGCGGAAGAACGGGTAGAGCCGAGACGCGTTGCGGGTGACGCAGGCAACCACCGCCTCCAGCGGCATCCCGAAGTTCAAGAATTTCGACATCACGTTCGGCAGGTCGATGACGCTGGCGGCTTGTCGGCTGGTGGTATTGCCGTCGGTCGAGATGGTGTCGGGCCAGAACCCGGCCGCCATGATGGCGTCAAAGGTGTCCCACAGTAGGTGGTCGACGCGTCCGTTGGCCACATCGAACCAGATGCCACGCCGTCGGGCGGACAGCACTGCTGGCCAGATACGACCCGTATCGTTCACGATTGCGCTTGGCGGCGGTGCATACATGTGGGTCACGATGTCGCCCGGTTTCAGTAGCGCCAGCAGTGTCGATATGGGCGTGGCCGACTGCCCCATGTGGATCATCACGGGCAGGTTGAAGTTGCTCGCTACCTCCTGCGCACGGCGGAGGACCTCGACGTCGTCCGCCGTCACACCTTCGGTCAGGCGCGCCTTGACCCCGATCACGTAGTCTCGATGTCTGGCGATCGCGGCCTTGGCGACGTCAACGTCGGCCAGCTCGAGCCGATGGGTGTCTCCGTCAGGCAGGATGCCCTCGCGGCCGATGTTGAGGAGTACCCGCGCCGGTTGCGGGGCCGCCCGAGCAATCGCCACCATTTCGTCAATCTGGTCCGCCCCCTCTGACCCCGCATCGACCCAGCCGGTGACCCCATCTGACAGACAGAGTGCGGGCCCCTCTGGGTCGCGCGCGTAGTGGGTATGCACGTCGAGGAGGCCTGGCAAGACCAGGAAGCCAGACGCGTCGATTTCCTCGGCGCCGGCGTCCGGCAGAGACGGGCTGACGGCTGTGATGAGGCCGTCGCCTATTGCGACGTCTGCCACTTGATCGAGGTGCAGCGAGGGGTCGATCACACGGCCACCCCGAATCACGAGGTCGTGGTCGGCCTGGAAGGCGTGCAGGCTTCGCGTGAGGGTGGCCGCGCCAATGGCGGCGGCTCCGACAAACTGGCGTCGATTCAGCATCTGTAGGCTCCCGGCCCGAGGCTGATGCTGGGCTCTGGAGGCGCCGATGTCAACCATCGTTGCCTCGAGACTGGCCAGGGTAGGGGCAGATCGGTATAATCGCCCCACTGACAGACACTTAGGGCCGGAGCCCGAGGTGGGTCGACAAGCTGGAGGAGATCGGTCATGAAGAGAGGCATCTCACTGCGGATGTTCCTGGTACTCGCGGCGGTAGCGATCGCCGGATGCGCGGAGCCCCCCACCGACATCATCGAGGCCGCCCGGGCCAGCGTGGCTGCGGTCGAATCCGAGGGTTCGCAGTATGCCGCGAGCGCCTTGGCTGATGCGCAGGCGGCCGTGGGCCGGATGGATGCCGAGATGGCGACTCAGGAGCAGGCGTTCGCGCTGTCGCGCGATTACGCGCGCGCGACCGAGTTGGCGGGTGAGGCGGAAGCGTCGGCTGCCGCGGTGACCGCGGCGGCGTCCGCTGAGATGGATCGGCTCCGTGGTGAGGCCACGGGCATGATTGGCGACGCTGAGGGCACTATTGCCGAGGCGCGTGGCGGGATCGCAGAGCTGGATGAAGAGGCCGCTGCGCCGCTACTGGAGAGCGTGGCTGGGGCGGAGGCGTCGGTGTCGGCCGCCAACGCGGCTCTCGGCGCCAATGATCTCCAGGACGCGCATCGAGAGGCGAGCGATGCGGTGCGCGCCGCCAACGGTGTGACGTCCGACTTGGCCGCCACAATTGCGGCGATAGCGGCCGCGGAACTGGCGGCGGCGGAAGAGCTCGTGACCCGTGCGATGAATGGCAGCATCGACATTCCGCGGTCGGTCTATGTAAACGGGCAGATGCTCGCGGCGGGCGCGTACACGGTTCGGGTGAGTAGCCAGACCGCAGCCCCGGCGCCCGGTCTTGAGCCGGGGTCGTCCGCGTGGCTCGAGTTCGTCAGTGACGGGGACGGTTCAGTCGCAGGGCGCGGCATGGCGGCGTCGGTGCCCGACGCTGAGATGGACGAGGTCACCGACGGGTGGTATCCGCGTAACCAGGCCCATGTCGATCAGCTGCAGGGTGGCGAGTATGTGCGTGTATGGCTCAACCGCAGTGGCGTGAGTTATCTGGTGCACGCGCCGACGTCCGCGCCGTAGGCCGGTGGGTCGCAGTCGGGGAGAGTCTTCATGTTGAGAGCGTCCGTTCTAACCGGCCTATTGGTCGCAGGCGCCCTGTGTACGGTGGTTGCCGCGCGGCCACAGGCTCCGCCGATGCAGCTCGATCAGCTCGACGACAAGCTCTATGTTTTGAACGGTGGCTGCATGTGCGGGAATACTCTGTTCTACATCGCCGATGGCGGTGTCGTCATGGTCGACACGAAGGTCGCCGGTCAGGGTGAGGCCATCCTTGAACAGCTCCGCACGGTGACCGACAAACCGGTCGCCATGATCATCAACACTCACACCCACTTCGACCATACGGGGAGTAACGGCGAGTTCGGGGCGGTCGAGCGAATCGTTACCCACGAGAACGCCCGGCGCAGCCTCACGAAGGACAGCTGTGCGCCCGTGACTAACTGCGAAGCGTTTCGGGGCGCCGACGCGCAATACCTGCCGAACGTCACCTTCAGCGACACGGAGAGCCTGATGGTGGGGAACGATCGGATCGACCTGTACTACTTCGGTCCTGGGCACACCGACGGTGACGCTTGGATCGTCTTCCCGGATATCCAGGTGGCGATGGGAGGCGACCTCTTCGGCGCGAAAGGGGTCCCCTTTATCGACATTGAGAATGGCGGCAGCGCGATCGAGTACGACGAGACGATTGCCCGCGCCGTGGCCGGCCTAGAGAATGTCGACACAGTGATCTCTGGTCACGTGCAGGCCTATCCCTGGAACGACCTCGTGCGCTACGCCGAGTTCCATGCCCGACTCGAGGAGCACATCCTGGCGGGCCGCGAGGCGGGGAAGACCCCGGAAGAGGTGACCGCCGAGTTCGCCTTACCGGAACATCTCAACGACTTCGGCTTCGCCGAACCATTCGCGACCAACTTCGTGCGCCTGATGTTCGAAGAAGCGGCGCGCTGACACCGGGCAACGCCCGGAGGGAGCTGGCATGCTGCACATGATGCGGGCGCTGGGTGCGCTGGCCGGGCTTTGCTGCGCCAGTCTAGCCGTCGCCCAATCGGAGCCACGTCCACCGGTAACCGACGCCATGCTACAGGCGCCGTCGCCAGACGACTGGTTGATGTGGCGGCGCACGCTGGACGGGTGGGGGTTCAGTCCGCTCGACCAGATCGACGCTGACAACGTAGCCAACCTCCGGTTGGTGTGGTCTCGGGGGATGACCGCGGGGCGCCAGCAGGGCACGCCCTTGGTGTATGACGGCGTGATGTACATGCCGAACCCGGCCGACGTCATTCAGGCCATCGACGCCGTCTCCGGCGACCTGCTCTGGGAGTATCGGCGGGAGGTGCCGGACGACATCGGCGACTACGTCTTCAATTCCCTCTGGGAGAACAACCGCAATCTTGCCATCTACGAGCACCTGATTATCGATACGAGTGCCGACGACCATGTTTTCGCTCTTGACGCGGCCACCGGGGAGCTGGTCTGGGAAACCGAGGTGCTCGATTATCGGACGCACCCGGCGACGCAGAGCTCGGGGCCGATCATCGCTAACGGCAAGGTGATTTCTGGGCGCAGTTGCATGCCGGCCGGTGGGCCGGACGCGTGTGTGATCACGGCACATGACGCCTTGACTGGGGAAGAACTCTGGCGGCGGCGCACCATCCCCCGACCCGGGGAGCCTGGCGATGAGACTTGGGGTGGGGTGCCCGATGAAGAGCGCAAGCACGTCGGCACCTGGATGGTGCCGAGCTTCGACCCCGAGTTGAATCTCATCCTCATCGGGACGTCGGTGACCTCGCCCGCGCCAAAGTTCCTTCTCGGTGGCGTAAACAACGCGCACCTCTATCACAACTCCACGCTGGCGCTCGATGCAGATACAGGGGAGATCGTCTGGTATTACCAGCATCTGAACGACCATTGGGATCTGGATCACCCGTTCGAACGGCTCCTGGTCGAGACCGCGATTAATCCGGATCCGAGCGCAGTGGATTGGATTAATCCGCGCCTGCAGCCTGGCGAGCGCCGACGGGTCGTGACGGGCATCCCGGGCAAGACGGGCGTGGTCTATACGCTGGACCTGGAGACGGGTGAATTTCTCTGGGCGACCCCCACCATCGTGCAGAACGTCATCAGCGACATCGATGGCGCGACTGGCGACGTGACCGAAAACTCGGAACTCGTCTTCAGCAGTGAGGGGCAGGCAGTTTTGACCTGTCCGCACGCGAGCGGGGGCAAGGACTGGGAGGCGGGCGCCTACAGTCCGCTGACCAACACGATGTACTTCCCGCTGCGTAATGTCTGTGCTCGGATGGTGGCGGAGGGGCCAGACAGCACGCATATTTATGCTCTGGCCTGGCGACCGGAGATCGCGCCGGGAACTGAGAATGTCGGCATGGTGCAGGCGATCTCGGTCGAGACTGGGGT
>Ga0310344_10001783_pt1 | contig 16329 bp, 15 predicted proteins | sample HC15DNA20200_MG_FD_203801 | JGI IMG/M metagenome (GOLD analysis project Ga0310344, IMG submission 203801) | Marine microbial communities from station ALOHA, North Pacific Subtropical Gyre - HC15-DNA-20-200_MG | ecosystem: Environmental > Aquatic > Marine > Oceanic | place: Pacific Ocean: North... | reverse complement strand
CCGTTCCTCTTTCCAAGTCTAGAAGCTGTAGAGACCTTTCAGCTGGGTCCGGCAGGAGAAACGCTACTTGATGAACTTACCGACCGAGGCTTTCTCGGCCTCGCGTTTTGGCACAACGGCATGAAGCAGTTCTCAGCACCCCGTCCCTTGCTCGTCCCCGATGACGCGGACGGCTTGAAGTTCCGCATCATGGAATCCGATGTTCTCCAAGCTCAGGTTCAGGCCATCGGTGGTAATCCACAGAAGATGGCCCTCGGAGAGGTCTATCAAGCGTTACAGACCGGCGCCATCGATGCGCAAGAAAACACTTGGTCTAACATTTACTCTTCTAAGTTCTATGAAGTCCAAGACTACATCATGCAAACAAACCACGGCTACATCGGATACCTCGTCGCTGTGAATCCGCAGTTCTGGCAGGGGCTACCAGACGACATTCGCACGGGCCTCGAAGAGGTCATGGTCGAAGTGACAGCGTGGGGTAATGCACAATCAGAAGCTATTAACCAGGAGGCCCGGGCGAAGGTTGAAACCGAGGGGAGAGGCGAGATCATTGATCTCACTAGCGCACAACTCGAACTGTGGCAGGAAGCTATGGCTCCAGTGTGGGAGCAATTCGCAGACGACATTGGGGCCGAACGGATTGCTGTTGCGAGCGGTCAGTAAACCGGCTAGGCAACGAACTAGACTGTGAACCCTCTAACACAGCGCTTCGTTCAATTCCTCGATCGGGCAGAAGAAACCTTCATGGCGGTTTCACTCGCCTTTATGACGATACTGACATTTATCCAGGTCATGATGCGCGAGTTCGGCGCCGGCTGGGTCTGGTCTCTGGAGGCTACAACCTATGCATTCGCATGGATGATCCTAATCGGCATGTCCTATGGCGTCCGCACGCAAGCCCACATCGCCATCGACCTTGTTAGCAATAAGCTTCCGCCGAAAGCTCGCCGCATTATGGCCCTCACTGCTGTCGCACTTTGCCTTCTTTACTGCGGTTTCATGTTCTACGGGGGAAGCCTGTTTGTAAACGGACTTATGACGTTGGGTAACAACGCACGAGACATTCCTCTACCGCGCTGGTTGCTGACGATCATGATGCCGATCGCTTTCGTCCTGCTTACATTCCGATTCGTGCAGGTGGGTATACGTGTCTGGAGCGGAGAACTCTATAGTCTCGGCCATACGACGCGTGACTCAAAATCCAGGGACACCGCCGTAAGATGAGTGCGCTGTTCCTTCTCGCGATACTGTTTGTCGGCCTCGCGATGGGTGTACCTGTCGCGATCTCATTAGGACTTGCCAGCGTCTCGACGATGCTCCTATTCGCCGACCAAACGCTGCTATCGACAAGTCAGCGTTTTTTCCACACGATGCAGGTTTATCCGCTACTGGCCGTACCATTTTTCATCCTGGCAGCAACCTTTATGACTACTGGCGGGGTCGCGAAACGCATGATCGTGTTTGCAAACGCGCTCGTCGGCCATTTTCGCGGCGGCCTAGCGATGGCATCGTTGCTCGCATGCGCGTTCTTCGCCGCAGTCTCAGGCTCCGCTCCGGCCACCGTCGTCGCCGTCGGCACCGTCATGATTGCGGGCATGGTTCGTTCCGGTTATTCCGAGAAATTTGCTGCCGGCGTGATCTGTAACGCCGGAACGCTCGGTATCCTGATACCACCATCGATCGTTATGGTTATCTACGGAGCGGTCACAGAATCATCTATCGGCAATTTGTTTATCGCTGGTTTACTACCGGGAGTTTTACTAACGATCGTCATGATGGTCACAGTTGCGGTTATCGCGCGATATCAGGACCTGCCAAGGCAACCACGTGCTAGCCTGAAAGACGCCCTGAAAGCAGGCTGGGAAGCGATTTGGGGTTTGCTGCTTCTCGTTATTATTTTAGGCGGTATCTACGCGGGCATTTTTACTCCAACCGAAGCTGCAGCTGTGTCAGCAGTCTACGCATTCGTCGTAGCTGTCTTTATATACAAAGATATAAAACTTACTGACGTACCCGCAGTATTGACCGACAGCGCAAAAACCACAGCGATGCTTATGTTTATCATCGCCAACGCGTACGTCTTCGCTAATGTGTTAACGACCGAGCAGATTCCCCAAGCAGCCTCGGAATGGATTACGAGCTTGGGGCTACCGGCATGGGGCTTCCTGATTGTGCTCAACATCCTATTGCTAGCGGCTGGTAACTTCATGGAACCAACCTCCGTTGTTTTAATTCTGACACCTATCGTCTATCCGATTGCGATGCAACTAGGAATTGATCCCGTGCATCTCGGCATCATTATGGTTCTGAACATGCAGATGGGCCTAGTGACACCACCTGTCGGACTAAATCTGTTTGTAACGGCTGGAGTAGCTAAAATGTCAATGGAGGAAGTAATTTCTGCTTCGCTACCATGGCTGATGGTTTTGTTAAGCGTACTAATTCTTATTACCTACGTTCCAGCTATTTCCTTAATCATCCCTCAGTGGCTAGGGCTGATCTAGCAGAACGAAAAGAACACGGAAGACGCCTACCGATCAACTTCTAAGCAAACGATATGAGATTGGCGGATTTACAGCGCCGGTTCAACACGATAACAGCGGCTACGACAACCTTGCGCTGCTACTTCATGTAACACTAGTGTGGGACAAAGTACTCCTAGACCGTTCTTGGCTCTTTGAAATACCCGGCCGTTGAAAAGATAGACAATCTCTCAATAATCTCTTCGGCCGTACCACCTACTCCATTCCGGCCATTGAGTGTAAAGAACACGCTCATAGTCAGTTGGTCAGTTCCCGCCGTACGACGCACAGCGTCATAATGACTCTGGGTTACCGTATTAACACCAACATCGTAAAACATCGTCATTCCCATCCGGTGAAAACCTAGGACAGTTTGACGAAGACGTGCTCGAACGGTATATGTATAGAGTAGTTAACTAATACTAAAATGGGGTTAAGGGCATGAAACAAACACGATCAATACGTATCGTTCTACTAGCCTTTTTATTTCCGCTGGCCACATTCTCAGCCGACGTTGAGGTAACGCTGCAGGATGATCTCGACGGCAATCTTAATAGTTACTGCCTCGACATCCGGGGTGGTGGTCGCAATATCGATCCGTCACAGGGGCTGCAGGCGCATACCTGCTACAGCTATCGCGGCGAGTTAGGATCCGACCAGGCCTTCGATTCGGAGTTGATATCTGAAGGTGCGTTGAAGATTCTGGCCTTCGATGTTTGCGCCACGATGGAAGGTACAGATTCCGGTGCCGAAGTAGGACTGACCGCATGTGACAGCAGCGAGCTACAACGATTCGACTTTTCCGATAACGGGCACATCAGCCCACGAAGCGCTCCGGGCATGTGCCTGACGGCTGGTATGGGGACGACATTCGGCATGGGCGGTACTTCACCTCATCAGATCAAGTCGCTGACGTTACAATCCTGTAGCGATGAGTTGGCGGGCTATCAGGTCTGGACCACTAGATCACAAGCCACGTACGATAGCGAGCATGGTGAGTAACGATGCTGTCAACGGTGACACTTGCAGCTTCTAGCAACGCAGAGTTCGCAAAGCCGCATCGATAACCCTCTTGGATATATAAAGGGATATCAGGAAGGACGTTATCGAATTCGACAACAGTGAAAAGTTCACTGTTGTCATGAAATTAGGCGAAATTCCAGCCACCGATGACTACAACCCATTCGTCTTCTTGAAGCTGACTTGCGCGAACTCTTATCAACTCAAAGGCTCGCTCGAGGGAATTAATACCCTCCCAGCGGACGTGTCGATATCCTCTCCTACCAGAGCAATAATGGCTTCATTGGAGCCGCCGTAACAACGCGGCCGTCGCGTATCGCAATAGCTTCGACAAGACTAAAATCGGCATCAACCGCAAAAATTTAACCGTTAGTAAGGATCCAGTCAGCTGGCGTATCCACGTTCCGAGCAAACGCTGCGCTGAAGAAAGACAATTCGACTAAATCTAGAGCTGCTAGCGCCGGAAATAGATACGAACGCATGATTCCCCTTCCTTTTTATAATATTTCGTAGTTGCGAGTGGAATGGTTCAATTTAATCGTGACAGAGCCCTCGCACATAAGCCAAGGGCGGACTTCAAAAACGCGAGCGCCAGATAAATGCATGGGATCCTCGGCAGCGATTGCCTTCGCTTCATCGAGATTTTTTGCCCGAATAATCACCAAACCCTCACCGCGCCATTCTTTTTCGTCATCTGTCCAAAACGGCCCCGCTCCATACATAACCCCGCGCTCCTCGAGAGAAATTTGGAACTTTAGATGCTCGTCCAAATTCTTCATCACTGGACCCAAGCCATTAACCGGGCGCGTAAAAACAGCGTAGAGTTGCTTACTCAGCATGCCCTCACAGGCGTTTTTCACGTCCCGCGCAGTTATTGTCGGCTCTGACATCACCCCGTCTCCTCGTCCTGCCAGCGAAAATTATTTTCTAATCTAATTGGCCGCAGACGAATGTAAAGCTAACCTATCACTACCCGCCCCTGCCCCTACTCAGCGTAGCTTTTCAAAAATTTAGCCGCGAGATGATACAATAATCAAACTATCTAAATAGGCTAACACGAACTTAAACAATGCGCTTTTGGTTCTCACTGCATTTGAAACGCACTCTGCTCTTTATTGGTGTACTAGCGTTCGCATGCCGCCTAGTCATTCCATCCGGGTTCATGCCGGCTGGGTTGAGCGAGGGGGGACCAATTATCCTGTGCCCCCATGGACTACCTGATGGCTTTAGTTCGGAAACTCAAACCCATCACGATCACCCTCATGGTCAAGAGACAACGTCACTTGAATGGGATCGCTGCGCCTTAGGTACATTATTCGATGTAGAAACCCTCGTCGTTGATGTTGATTCGCATACCCTAAATATTAGGCGCGCCCCGACAGGCTTATGGCGACAAAGACTTTTCGTTTCCACCAGATTAACGGCGTTCCGTTCCAGGGCGCCGCCCGTTCTCGACTCGTTAATTTAACGCGAATTCCTGGCTTGACTCGATCGTTAACGCGATTGAGTCGACTTATCTATTACAGCTAGATAGAGAACCAACCCATGTCGATTTTATATACATTGATAAGCCTCTGGCTTATGAACTTTTTTGTTAGTACATCCGTAGCCGCAGACGAAAGACTGCGCGCAGACGATCACGCCCCGATCGGCGTCATGGCTGATCATTATCACGAAGTAGGGGAATTCATGTTCTCCTATAGATATATGTCCATGTCGATGCGAGATAATCTCATCGGTAACGACAGCGTCTCACCGTCGGCTATAGTAACCACGACACAGAACCGCTTCTTCGGCCAACCGATGCAACCACCAACGCTTCGCGTCGTTCCTACCGAAATGACCATGAAAATGCACATGCTCGGGCTAATGTATGCGCCGACCTCCTCGCTGACGCTCATGGCTATGCTCAATCAAACCAGTAAAAATATGGATCACGTTACCTTTCAGGGTATGAAGGGAGAGCAACAGCTTGGTACATTCACGACAAGCACAAGCGGTCTCGGTGACACATCCCTGTCTGCGCTGGTTCGCATCAGTGAGACAGAGACGTCGAGACTGCATGCGACACTTGGCGTCTCCCTGCCTACCGGCGATACAGATGCCACTGGGACTGTGCTTGCGCCAACCGGTATGCGGCCAACATTGCGATTACCCTATCCTATGCAGTTGGGCTCTGGGACAAATGATCTGATCGGAGGGCTGACTTACTCCCGCTTTCATGAGCGCTGGAGCTGGGGTAGCCAGTGGCGCAGCATCGTTCGAACGGGAAACAATGATGAAGGTTATACGCTAGGTGATGAACATCGCCTGACCACATGGTATAGCTATCTACTATCGGCGGGGGTCAGTTGGTCAGCACGCCTTGAGTACTTCGAACGCGGCAATATCGACGGCATCGACCCACTCATCAAGGCCCCTGTACAAACAGCGGATCCTTCTCATCAGGGCGCGACACGCCTAGACGTAGCGCTCGGTCTAAACTTCGCAAACGAAGGCGGTCACCGACTTGCCTTGGAGTTCGTTGTGCCATTGGAACAGGATCTAGAAGGACCTCAACTCGGAACGAGCTCACAACTTATCCTAGGCTATCAATACGTATTTTGACGCGCAGCCAAACTACCAAGACATGACCGAACCGTCGTAGTTAAGGGGGCGCCCGTCGTAGCTCTCTTCTAGGCCTTCGATGACTGCGGCGATACCAGCAGCGCTCTGCGCCGGCGTTTGCGCTCGCGTGACAGATGCCGGACGTGCGATAGCTAACATGTCGGTGGCAACCAATCCGGGCGCGATCGCCGCGACGACGACATCACGATCCTTGAGTTCGGCACGTACCTGACGCATTGCCATATTTAGCGCCGCCTTACTGACGCCATAAAACATACCACCTCCAGGAAAACCTTCGCGAGACACTGAACCCGCGCCGCTCGTTATCGATACGATTTTTTTTTGGTCGCTTGCCGCGATCTGATCGGCGAAGCCTTCTGCCATTTTCATAGGCGCGAGAACATTCACGGCGAAAACTTCATTAAATGTCGAAGCTTCTAACGAACCCCAGGACTGGGTCTCGACATCACCATAGACTCCCGCATTGTTAATAAGCACATCGATCGGCGTGTCCCGATAAGCGTTCGCAAGAGCTGCTATCCGCGGATTGTCAGTTACGTCCAACTGCTCAATTAGTAAATGCTCATAAACTTCTGCCAAAGTATGTAATTCAGTGGCGCTGCCCGGCGTACGCGCGGTAGCGATCACGTTCCATTCCGCTGCAACATAATGCTCGACCAGCGCAAGACCGATACCGCGATTCGCTCCGGTTACCAGGACCGTTGGTCGGCCTCCGTCTATCGTCGCAGACAACACTACTCCAGGCAGCGTCGCAACAATGGTTATCGTGGCTAGTAATGCATACCGAAATGAGTTTGCTGTCGAAAATATCATTCGTAATCCCCAGACTCTCTGTAGAGGTTAAGATAGGGTAACGCATTTAAATCAGTATGAACCGAATACTATAATTCCCAGGCTCGTAATGCCTCTCTCCTTTTGCGAAATCTAGCGCCACGGAAGAATTTTTCAGCTTGATTTAGGTTAGATCGCATCCTTTGTGCAGCTTGCATCCGCAGTGGCCAGAGCAGTACTAACCAAGCCCAGTCCATCGTTCAGCCAAGGCACTAGATTTTGCGAGATCGCTATCGGCATTCGAAACACTGTGCTACAGTATGGTCTTACCAATATGGTAGGGCCAATAATTCCGTGAAGCATAACGTTTCTAGATCCGAGGATATTTCGGGCGTGCTGCGTGACGAAATCTTACGCGGCCAGTACCGTCCAACCGAACGCCTACCGTCGGAGCGTGATCTCGTCATCCGCTTCGAAACTAGCCGAGGTACGATTCGAGAGGCATTCAAGAAACTCGAACAATTAGGCGTTATCTCAATCCAACCGGGCGGCGCACGTGTTGTGCCGATCGAGGACTGCACTTTAGCAATTCTCGGGCCACTGTTAGACCGTGACAAGATACCCGACCAGAAACTTGTCTCTCAGGCTCTCGAAGTCGGTAACGTCCTCATCAGTTTTGCTGTTGAGCACGCTATGGCGAACGACGGAAATACAACTGTTTCGGAAGCTCGAGCGATCGTGAAAGAAATCTTAGATGCAGACATTGAAGAGATCCGAGCCGTGATGGGACCACCCCGACTAATCGAAATCTTCGTCAAAAATGCCGATCACCTCGTTCTGAGACTCATGATCAACTCCTTGCGCAGCGACGTTGTGACACGACTACAGACAATGGGCCTTCAGCCGAAAAAAAACCCGCATCTTCTACAGCAGTTTGCAAAAAATCTAAAGCAGTTTGCAAAAAACCTCGACGGCGCACTCATCTCCCACGATAGCAAAAAAATAAATCTTGTCATGCAAGACTGGCTGAAATTTATTCGCGATAATCTCGGCCGTCGGTATGGCAAGTAAATGTTGAAAAAGAAGACAGTCACATTATGAATACCAAAGTCATTGCTCCCTTCCTCGTCATCGCCGTCGCTTTAATCGTTGCCGCGGTTATCGTTGCGACACCCGCACGCTTACAACCGTTTCAGGCTGAGCGCGTATCACAAACAGTCCGCGTATTGGAGGCTGATCCGAAATCTGTGCGTATGGTCGTGCATTCGCAAGGAACAGTGGCGCCACGCACGGAAACGGCCTTAGTTCCGGAGGTCTCAGGCAACATAGTCTGGATATCACCGAACCTCATCGCTGGCGGCTACTTCGAAGCTGGGGACCCGTTATTGAAAATCGACAATCGCGACTACGTAACCGCCGTTGATCGCGCCCGCGCCGCGATCAACCGGGCAGAAGCGGAACAGGAATTCAGTGAATTCGAGTTGCAGCGATTAAAAGAACTCGAAACGCGTGAACTCATCAGCCGTTCAGAGGTTGAAGCCGGAATACGTATAGCAAGGGTAGCCGAGGCTAATCTACAGGAGGCGCGAGCCTCGCTCCAACAGACCGAGCGCGATCTGACACGGACGGAAATTCGCGCTCCGTTCAAAGGGTTCGTAAGAAATGAGCAGGCTGACATAGGTCAGTTTGTCAGCCGAGGTACAGCGATAGCAAATATCTACGCAATTGATTTTATCGAAGTGCGGCTTCCGATCGCCGATCAGCAACTAGCCTATCTCGATCTACCCTTGTCTCAACGCGGCGAGTTAGCTATTGCAAGGGCTCCATCGGTAAGGCTTTCCGCCGATTTTGCCGGCCAAAAATATTCATGGATGGGAACTGTAGTACGTACGGAGGCCGAGATCGATTCCAGTAGTCGCATGGTCTATGCGGTCGCTCGTGTCATTGTGGATAACACTGAGACAGATGCCCCGGAGACCGTAGCGCCACCAGTAGGGCTATTTGTTAATGCGGAGATTCAGGGAAGGCCGGCCGATAACATCATCGTTCTACCCCGAGCTGCTATACGTAACGCCAGCGAGATTCTGATCGTAGACAACGATAATCGATTGCGTTTTCGTACAGTAGAGCTGCTGCGTATATACGGTAATGAAGCTTTCATCAGCGGGGGAATCCAAAAAGGAGAGCTCATCAATCTATCACCTTTACAAGCCGTTGTTGACGGTATGCGAGTCGAGCCACTGCTCGATAGCGGGCAGCGCTCCCTACTATGACTCGGATTATCGCCTGGTTCGTCCACAATCCTGTCGCGGCCAATCTCCTGATGGTCGTATTGGTTATCGGTGGACTCATCTCTTTGTCGCAACTCAGACAGGAGGAATTTCCGAATATCGAGTTAGGAGTCGTGCAGGTAGAGGTGCCCTACCTCGGGGCCGCTCCTGAAGAAGTCGAGTCGGGTGTCTGTATTCGCATTGAGGAGGCCCTAGAGGGAGCACAAAACATTTTCCGAATGACGTCGAACTCACGCGAAGGCAGTTGCGGGGTAATCCTCGAACTTGAATCGAATGCCGACCGCGTCCAGGCGCTTAATGATATTAAGGGACGTGTCGACGCTATCTCAACCTTCCCGGTCGAGACCGAACGACCTATCGTCTCGCTGCTGCAGAATCTGAATGATGGCCTGCAGATTGCTATATCGGGTAACGCAAGCGAGCGTAGCTTAAAGAATATAGCTCTACAGATGCGCGAGGAGATCGCAGAAATAGAGGGTATCTCAACCGTCGAGATTGCATCCGTACGCGCAGATGAGATCGCAATCGAAATTTCCGAGCAGACGCTACGCCGTTACGGGCTGACCTTAGATCAAGTAGCGAACGCGGTGCGCCGTTTCTCGCTCGACCTTCCCGGGGGCACAATCCGCACCGACGGTGGCGAAATACTCGTCAGAACTAGAGGCCAAGCATATACCGGGTCTGACTTCGAAGACATCGTCGTTGTATCTAGAAGCGATGGCACAAATATCACGCTTCGCGAGATCGCGACAATTAGGGACGGCCTCGAAGAAGCCGATCTGAGCGTGCGATTTGACGGCCAGCCAGCTGCAATGGTCATCGTCTACCAAGTAGGTAACGAAGACATTATGGATATCCGCGATAAGGTAAGAGCCTATATTGACGGCGCACAACAGCGCATGCCTGACGGAATTGCTCTAACGATCTGGCAAGACGAGTCTAAAGATATTGAGGCACGCATCGGCGTTCTCCTGGGAACAGCGGGCGGCGGTCTCATTCTCGTTTTACTACTTCTTTCTCTACCGCTGCACTTTCGTTTAGCCATGTGGGTTGCAGCAGGAATACCCATCGCGATGCTCGGCGCGCTTGCGCTGTTCGCTCCGTTAGGCATAACCATCAGCACGATGTCAATTGTTGCTTTTATCCTCGTCCTCGGTGTCGTTGTCGATGACGCTATTGTTGTAGGCGAGCGTGTCTATACTCTCGAGCGTCAAGGAGAAGACCAGATCTCAGCTGCGATCGAAGGCACATCAGAAGTTGCAGTTCCCGTTATCTTCGGGGTCTTGACGACAATGGCAGCATTCATCCCCATCCTTTTCGCCAGCGGCCCTCTCGGTGATCTTTTCGCAGCAGTGGGCTACGTCGTCGTGATCTGCCTTGTGTTCAGTATTGTCGAGTCGCAGTTGATTTTGCCTGCGCACCTAGCATACCGAAAAGTAGCTTCCGATACTCATCGCTCGAACCCGTTAATCCAGCGCTGGCTAGACTTTCAGGAACAACTATCGAAGCGCATCGAAAATTTCGCAGAACAGCGTTACGGAAACGCGCTAACTAAGGTTCTCGAATGGCGTTACCTCACATTGGCGACCGGCGTTGGCGTCCTAATCTTAGCGCTTTCTCTTATCCTAAGTGGTCGAATACCCGTCGCGTTTTTCCCCTCTATTTCAGGTGACCGGGTATTAGCTAGCCTTACTATGCCGGAAGGCATCCCTGTCGAATCGACAATCGCTGCAGCGCGTCAAATCGAAGCTGCCTACGAAATACTTACCGAGGAACTGTACAACGCTCGTCCAGACCAGCCACCGATAATCCAACACGTACTAACATCGATCGGCTTACCAGCGCGCGGTCCCGGTGGCGGGCCAGGCATCTTAAACAACATCCGGCCATCACCGGTCAGCCATCAGGCCAGTGTTACCCTATCTCTGCTCCCAGCGGCAGAAAGGAGGGGATTTTCCTCTGATGAGATCGCTAACCGCTGGCGGGAACTTACGGGTCCCATCACCGACAGCGTGGAACTGACCTTCACCGCGACTCAGTTGACGATAGGTGACCCCATTTCGATTCAGATGCGTGGCCGGAATGTCAACGACCTAGCTGCTGCTGCCGCGGATGTGCGCGCTGAACTTGCTCGATTCGACGGAGTTACCGATATTTCCGACTCGTTTCGATCGGGCAAACAAGAGGTTAGGCTATCACTGAGGCCAGAAGCCCGGAACCTGGGACTTACACTCAACGATCTTGCGCGTCAGACTCGTCAATCTTTTTACGGCGAAGAAGCGCAGCGCGTCCAACGTGGCACTGAAGACGTTCGTGTCATGGTCCGTTACCCGGAATCGGAGCGCCGCTCACTAGGTAATCTAGAAGACATGCGAATCCGGACTCCGGCCGGCACGGAAGTGCCTTTCGCCGCAGCTGCTGAATTTACACTCGATCAAAGCTATTCGACGATCACCCGTATCAACCGGCAACGTGTCGTTACTGTCCGCGCAGACGTTAATAGAAACGTAACCACACCCGAAGCCGTATTAGATTCGATAGCAGCAGAAAGGCTGCCCGAGATCATCGCGAGCTACCCTGGTGTAAGTTTCTCCTTTACGGGAGAGCGAGAAGAACGCGATCAATCTTTTTCTGATCTGACCCGCTTATTCCCAGTCGCACTACTCATCATGTTCGCGATACTTGCAGTACCTCTGCGATCCTACCTACAACCGCTCATCATTATGAGCGTAATTCCGTTCGCCGCCATCGGCGGCATTGTCGGTCATCTTTTGCTGGGTCACATAATCAGCATGCCCTCGATCAATGGGATGCTCGCACTTTCAGGTGTCGTCGTGAACTCGAGCCTGATTTTCGTTGATTATATAAACCGACTTCGGCGTCGGGGGTTACCGGCGCAGGCTGCGGTTCATCGTGCAGGCATTACCCGATTTCGACCGATTATACTGACATCAATCACAACATTTGCCGGACTGACACCTCTAATGCTAAACGACAATCCCGCAACAGCGTTTATAGTACCGATGTCGATTTCGCTGGGCTTCGGCGTCATCTTCGCAACCGTAATCACGCTCTTCCTGATGCCCAGTCTGTACCTAATTCTGGACGAACTGCTACCTGCTAAGGCAGATTCGATCTCTAAGCGAACAGTACGACATGACACGGCACTGGCTGCCGGCCGCTAGAAACACAGAAACTAAATTTATTTAGATTTTTCAGGGTTATGCTGATATCGTTGCCGATCTATCATCGTTCAGACGTAATAACTACTTTAAAATTACCGCTTTTCCGGGATACCGGGACGGAAGGAACTCAGATCTTCTTGAGCGGTTTATGTAAGCTTAAGGAGAAATATAATGGGCAAAAGACTCTATGTAGGCAATCTGCCTTATTCGGTCAGTGAACAGGACTTAACTGAAAAATTTGGTGCCTTCGGCGTTGTCGAAAGCGCTACCTTGATTACGGATCGCAATACCGGCCGTAGCAAGGGCTTTGGTTTCGTCGAAATGGGTACGGATACCGAAGCGCAAGCAGCAATCGACGCGATTAACGGTACGGACTACGATGGCCGTCCGGTCACCGTAAACGAAGCCAAACCGATGCAAAAACGCGAAACTGGTAATCGCTGGTAGCATCCCCCCCCTTTCCACACAAAACACGAATAGCATTTTGATCCCCGCGCTTTAACGCGGCGGTTGTTATATATGTGTCTGTTGCCGCTCTGCGGTACGAACCACTATGTTCACTCAAAACCGGCTAAGAAATATCGCCATCATCGCTCACGTTGATCATGGCAAAACAACGTTAGTTGATAGATTGCTTCAACAAGCGGGCACCCTAGATACGCGCGTTGCACTTCCAGAACGAGCGATGGATTCGAATGATCTCGAACGCGAGCGCGGAATCACCATTCTCTCGAAAAATACGGCTATTACCTGGCGCGACTGGCGAATAAATATAGTTGATACCCCGGGACACGCGGACTTTGGCGGCGAAGTAGAGCGCGTACTATCTATGGTGGATAGCGTGATATTGCTCGTTGACGCCGTCGAGGGGCCGATGCCACAAACACGATTTGTTACCCAGAAAGCGTTCGCCTGCAATTTCATACCCATTGTCGTCATCAACAAGATCGACCGTGACGGTGCGCGGCCCGATTGGGTCCTCGACGAGACATTCGAGCTATTCGATAAATTGGGTGCTAGCGATGACCAACTCGACTTTCCAGTGATCTATGCGTCTGCGCTAGAAGGTTATGCCGGCACTGAACCAAGTGTGCGCTCCGGCGACACACAGCCTTTGTTCGAAGCAATAGTCTCACACGTACCTGCCCCCAATGTAGATGCGCTCGGCCCTCTACAGTTGCAGGTCTCCAGTCTCGATTACGATCCCTACGTAGGCGTACTCGGTATCGGTCGCATAACGCGCGGCAACGTCAACACCGATAACTCGATCGCAATCGTCAGTCCCGACGGATCAGTTCGCAACGGAAAATTACTCGAACTCTATGGCTTCGAAGGACTACAGCGAAACAAAATCGATGCTGCCGGCGCCGGGGATATCGTAATGTTCAGCGGTATCGAAGATCTAAAGATCTCCGATACTGTTTGTGCGCGCGAACATCCCGAGACGCTACCCGCCCTACAGGTTGACGAGCCGACGATCAGTATGACCTTCCAGGTCAACAAATCACCTTTCGCGGGCCACGAGGGTAAGTATCTAACCAGCCGACAGATACGAGAGCGGCTCAATCAAGAGCTCAAGCACAATGTCGCGTTGCGCGTTGAGAATACGGCAGATCCGGATAAGTTTCGCGTTTCAGGGCGTGGTGAGCTACACCTCTCTGTATTAATCGAGACTATGCGCCGTGAGCAATACGAGCTCGCTGTCTCCCGGCCGGAAGTTATTGAGCGTGAGATCGACGGTAAAATCCACGAACCATGGGAGCAACTAACAGTCGATTTCGGAGAGGACTACCAAGGCGCTGTTATGAGCCGTCTAGCCGAACGCAAAGGTGAACTCGTTGCAATGCTGCCCGACGGACACGGCCGAGTGCGGCTAGACTATCGTATCCCAGCACGCGGTCTCATTGGTTTTAGGACTGAGTACCTGACAGCAACGGCTGGTACAGGCCTACTCTATCATGTATTCGACTGTTACGATCAAAGATCTCCAGGAGAAATTGGCCAGCGCAATAACGGGGCGATGGTATCCGTAGTGAAGGGCAAGGCTCTAGCCTATTCTTTATTCAACCTACAAGAACGCGGTAACCTATTAATAAGCCATGGAGAAGCCGTTTATGAAGGTATGATAGTCGGCGTCAACAACCGCAATAACGATCTGCCCGTAAACCCTACCAAAGGCAAGCAACTGACTAATATCCGTGCTGCTGGGTCAGACGAGAACATCGTATTGACGCCACCACTACGTTATTCGCTGGAGCAGGCACTAGAATTTATCGATGACGACGAACTCGTAGAGGTAACGCCGGCGAGTATTCGTTTGCGTAAGAAATTACTAACCGAGGGAGAACGTCGTCGTGAGGCTCGTCAACGCGCCTGATATGACCAACACCGGACTTGACCTTGACTATTTTCAGCGGAAATTGCTGACGCTACAGGACGAACTCCAGGCTTTACGCTCGACGGTTAGTGATGCCGCTCAGACGGTTGAACTCGATCAAGCGCGGGTCGGCCGACTATCGCGTATGGACGCGCTACAAACGCAATCAATGTCTATCGAGGTAAAACGTCGTCAAGAGATACAGCTTCGCCGCATTACCGCCGCATTATGCAGAATCAAAAACAGTGACTACGGGCTATGTCTGGAATGCGATACTCCAATTCATCCAGAACGGCTAAAGTTCGATCCAACCACTAGTCTTTGCATAGTCTGCGCAGAAGCTAAAGAACGTTAACTCAACAAGTAACAGCATAAGCCCCTGCAACGGTAACTAATTTCTACGCCCAAATAACCTCAGGCGTTCGCATGGTGAGATCTTAGAATGCCGGCAACAATGCGCGAAAGAATTCGGTCTAAACGGCCTCTCCTATAGCATTCGAACGAGTAATCATGAGTTAGGGTGTTATCTCGGCAACCGCGGTCCTTACCTTACCGTTACCGTCGAAATCGGACCAGGCGAACACGAGCTGACGGCCGACTTTGACCATCTGTGGAAAATCAGCGGGCCGACCAATATCTATATGAGCAACTGTCTGCGCCTCACCAACCACACCCTCAACCGTAATCCTACGGAGAGTGATCGCTACCCGATCAGCGTCGCTTCGTAACCAACTCACGATGGCATCACCTTCGTCGGTCAGCACAAGATCAACGTGCCCGAAACTTCCATCCGCATCGATCTCGATAGGTTCACCGAAGCTCTTCCCGGCGTCCGCTGAAAGCGCAAGACGAACGTAGGGTTCGTTATTGGTGGCACTGAACCAGGCAACGGCAACCGAATCACCATCTGCGGCTATAGCGGGACCATTGATAGGACAGGCTTCTATGATCCAATTATCAGCCCCGACCAGCACAGCATCCTGCCAGTTGCCGCCGGACATGCGCCGCACAACGATGTCGCGCCGCTCCTCCAATGATCGATCGCGATAGGCAAGCACAAAACCATCGGACGATTGAGCGATGACTGGTAGGCAACAATCGCACGCGATCTCGTCAAGTTCGAACGATTTGAGCCGGTTACCGCTAGAACTGAACTGAGCATAATGAAGAGCCGTACCGAGAACGTTGCCATTATGATCCTGGTAGAGAAACTCCCCATCGACTATGTAATTCCTGCCATCGAGCCAGACCGCACCAACAGAACCCTCTTGGGAAAACAGCGTTACAAAGCCATGCTCAGACTCGGTACCATCCTGATGCAGGAGGAATGGCTCACGCCAAGCCGAGCCGTCCACCGACAACGCAACAATCGCGTTAAAGGCAAAGTAACTCTCAGCCTGATAAACCCCCCAGTGAGCAGCCCATAGATTGTCAGAGATTTTCACAACAGACGGGGTGTCCGCCCAATTGACGAATAAATTGTCACCTGTCACAACCGTCTGTGACTCCGACCAACCGTCCGTAACCATTATCGC
>Ga0310344_10001782_pt1 | contig 16331 bp, 17 predicted proteins | sample HC15DNA20200_MG_FD_203801 | JGI IMG/M metagenome (GOLD analysis project Ga0310344, IMG submission 203801) | Marine microbial communities from station ALOHA, North Pacific Subtropical Gyre - HC15-DNA-20-200_MG | ecosystem: Environmental > Aquatic > Marine > Oceanic | place: Pacific Ocean: North... | reverse complement strand
ATCAATTGCAAAAAAAATACTTAGTACCAACAAGAAAGGCTTATAACAGAATTTTTTTCTCTGGTAGGAGGTACGTTTGAGCATTAGAGAAGGATTTACGTTTGATGATGTTCTTCTTGTACCCAAATTTTCAGATATTTCAAGCCGTTTACAGACGGATCTATCAACTAAATTATCTAGAAATATCCAACTAAACATTCCGTTAATCAGTGCTAATATGGATACTGTAACTGAATCTATGATGGCGGTAACTATGGCTAGACAGGGCGGCATCGGAATTATTCACCGTTTTTTAACTATCGATGAACAAACAAACCAAGTTCTAAAAGTAAAACGTTCTGGAAGTGTTATGATTGAAAATCCATATCTTGTAAACCAAGATGAAACCATTAGCTCAGCTCTAAACATAATGAGTGAAAAGGAAGTCTCAGGTCTACTTGTTGTCGATACTGAATCTAAACTTGTGGGAATTCTCACTGAGCGTGATGTATTGTTTGAACCACAAAACTCAACAAAACTGGTTAAAGAGTTAATGACAAAGGATGTCATAACTTCAAAACCTGGGACAGGCATGGATGAAGCAAAAGACATACTAAAAAATAATCGAATTGAAAAATTACCGTTAATTGATGATAAACAGAAAATTCATGGATTATTTACTACTCAAGACATACTAAATATGGAAAATTTCCCAATTGCATCTCAAGATAAAAAAGGTAGACCATTAGTAGGTGCAGCAGTTGGAGTAAAAGGTGACTATCTGGAACGAACAGAATCACTTCTAGAAGCCGGTACAGATGCAATTGTAGTTGATATTGCACATGGACACAGCGAAAATGCAATTAGTACAGTTAAGAATATCAAAAAAGCATTTCCTGATTGTGAATTGATTGCAGGAAATGTTGCTACCGCACAAGGTGTAGAAGATTTAATCAAATCTGGAGTTGACGCTGTAAAAGTTGGCGTTGGTTCTGGCTCAATTTGTATCACTAGAGTCATTACAGGTTCTGGTGTTCCTCAATTAACTGCGGTACTTGATTGCGCAAAAATCGGTAAACAATATGATATTCCAATCATATCAGATGGCGGTACTAGAACTTCAGGTGATGTTACAAAAGCATTAGCTGCTGGTGCTTCATCTGTAATGCTTGGAAGCATGTTAGGGGGAACTGATGAGAGTCCAGGCTCTACTATTAGTAAGAATGGTAAACGTTTCAAAATTTATCGTGGAATGGCTTCCTTAGCAGCAGCTCAAGGAAGGAAAACTAAAGAAACTGGTCAAATTGACTTTGGAGATGATCTAAATGACTTTGTAGCAGAAGGTGTTGAGGCTTTCGTTCCCTACAAGGGAAGTGTTACAGACATTTTAGTTCAGATCACCGGTGGAATACGTTCTGGTTTGAGTTACTGTGGTGGTCATAACATAAAACAAATGCAAGAAAATGCTGAATTTATAAAAATGTCACGTGCTGGCTTTGCTGAAAGTAACCCACATGATGTAGATGTTATGTAGCTAGTTTTTTATTCTTATATCATAAACTTTTCATGTGTTTAGTAAATTTACTATTATTGGTGTAATAATTGGATCCATAATTTCTATTCTTGGAGCAGCTTCAATGTTCGACTCATTTGTTAATCCAAACGAAATTCAAGAAACAGATGAAACTTTTGGAATTGGTGATGCAGACAAAATTAGATTTAATGCACCTGAAAATTCTTTTCAAACATTGACAGTGTCAGGTGACTCATTTGATCTAAAAATTATTACTCCCAACGAAAGTAATAATGTAGATCAAAGTTTCAAAGGCAAGGCATCTTTTTCTTGGACAAATTTAACTCCTGGTGAAAATATTATTCAAATACAAAATACTGGTAATTCTGAATTTAACATATATGGAAAATTTGAATTACAACGTGATCCTTTATTCTTCACATATTCCATTTTAGTTATAGTTGCAGGAATTGTAGTCATTGGATTTAGTGCAGGATTTAGTGTTAGAAAGCCCAAAGGTTTCTAGTTTAATTCACTAATTGGATATGAACCGATAATTTTGAGAAATTTTGTATTTTGATTTAAACCGTCTAGTAATGAATTAATTTTTTCATCTGAGGCATGACCAATAAAATCTAAGTAGAAATTATATTCCCAGACAGCTCCTTTTTTTGGTCTTGATTCAATCTTAGTCAGATTGATATTTTTTTCAAAAAATTGTTTGATTATTTCATGTAATGCTCCAGGTTCATGTTTAATTGAAAAAATAATCGATGTTTTATCATTTGATGTAGATTGTGTTTCTTGTTTTGAAAAGATAAGAAATCTTGTATAATTATTTGAGATATTTTCAATTTTTTCTTTAATAACAGGTACATTATAGATTTCGGCTGCGTTTTTACTTGCTATAGCAGCTACACTTTTTTCATTAATTTCTTTGATTATCTTTACACTTCCTGCAGTATCATAGGTTGGAACTGTTTTGAATGAATTATCCTGAATAAACTTGTTACATTGTCCTAAAGCTTGTGGATGAGAGTAAACCGTAGTTATTTCATCAATTTTTCCAATGCCTATCAAATAATGATTTATCTGTAGATAGATTTCGCCTATGGCATGTAGATCAGAGGAATAAATTGCATCATAACTTTGACCCACACTTCCTTCAATTGAATTTTCTACTGGCAAAACTGCGTAATCCGCACTATCGGATTCAGTTTGTTCTAACACTTGTTTGAAAGTAAGACAAGGTACTGTTTCAATATCATTCTTGAAAAAATTTCTCGCTGAAGTTTCGCTATACGCTCCATGTTCACCCTGAAATGAAACTTTTGTCATTTCAAATCTCTAATTTAGCGAAATCACTATTTTCAAAATCTGAGGATAATTTTCTATCATCAATCCATCCACATTCTTTGCATTTTACAGCATCTCTAATCTTTATAACTGAACCAAAGCATTTTCTGCATTTTGTAAATAACACACCTAGATCTGGTTCATTTATTGTAGCATGAATTGTTCCATTGATATGATTAATTATTTTTAATTTAACAATATCTTGTACCAACGCCACATTTTTTTTTCTGAGATGGTGAGTAGAACATATACATTCAACATTTGAAGTGATTTTTCTGTTGTTAATATATTTCATAGATACAGCAATCATAGAACCGAGACTTGCTTCAACAGTACCAATTATAATATCACCAACTTTTGGAATAGTTAGTTTCGAATTACTAACTGATGCTATTCGTTCCTCATTATCGAATTTTATTTTACCAATTACTGATGATCTCACACATTCACCATCATCAAAGGTATTATCACCAGATACATATTCTTCTAAAATAGCAATTTTTTCACCTGGTAGTTTTAATTCATCAGACATGATTTTTTCAATATTCCATAATTATTAATTGTTTTTTGAACAAATTCATCTAATCATTTAATTGATAAACGGTTAATTTTACCGATAATAAGTTGTCAGAACAAAAATTTAGTAATATTGTAGCTGGTATTGCTTTTTTAGCAACTTTAGCTGTTGTTGTGATTAGTTTAGCATCCATGATTTTTCCACTGTTAATAATTTCTCAAACCTATGAGTTCTTTCCAGACGAATTAAATCCCTTAGAAACCAGTCCTTGGTTAGTTCCCATAATTTTCTCAAATTTGATTTTGTTTGGATTTGGTTTTGCATATAAAAAGAACAAACTACCAAAATCACTACAAAATGGAGTTAGATTTGTTTTAAACTTTGAAATTTCAAAAAAAGTCGCGGTGATTATTGGTGGAGTAATTATTTTAATTTACATTGGTCTGTCAGTTGAAGAATTAACTTATTTTGAAGGCGATCAGTTTCCTGATTGGTTCTTAATGCAAAAGGCATTAGAAATATGGCCTTCCACTGATTCACTTGATCTTCATGTTACAGAACAAAATACACGCTATGTTAGAATGCTGCTGCTTGATTTTTCACAACAATATCTTGAAAATATCAAGATATTACCATTTGTTGCTAGCATTCTTGTTGTTATTTTTACAGCATTAATTACAATACAAATTACAAAGAAGAAATTTGCAGGAATTATTGCGATTTTAGTTTTATTACAAAGTTTCACTTTCCTCGAATTTGATACAATTGCAGTCTACGAAAATTTTTGGGTATTGTTTTATTTAATATCATTGTATACTATACAAAGAAGATGGCCATTATCTTCTATTTCTTTTATTCTTGCAGTTTTCACAAAAGCTTTTGTGGTTACATATTTTTTTATGAACATATATTGGATTTTCAGGGCAGAAATTTCTAAAAGAAAGAAATTCATTCTACTAGGAACATACGGTGGTGTAGTAGGTGTAACGCTTGCAGTTTTCCAATACACTCGTTCTATTTATGATGAAGTTGTTCGTTTAGATTCTTCAGAATTTTTTGAGGGGTTTACTGGTTGGGGTAACAGTATGCAATTTGATCCGTTAATGGTTCTATGCATCTTACCTCTAACAGTTGCTTTATACATTAAATCACGAAGGGGTTTCGTTTACGCTGATGCGATTCTAGTTTTGATCCTTGGCAGTATACTAGCAGGACCTTTCATAGCTACTATTACAGATATTTACTATATACTTCCTTATCGTTTCATTCCATTTGTTGTTTTTATGGCAATAGGAATTGGGATGTTGTTTTCTAAAGAAATTAATCTAAAGTACGATAAACCGACCAATAACTCGTGACTGAATCACCCATCTGTACTACATGTGCGTGATTTAATCCTCTAAAAACTTCGTATGACTCACCTTGATAGCTCATTCCCAATATTGTTACAAACGAGTGCATATAATTTTGACATGTTACCTTTTCAAAACAGTCTGGAAATTCAGTAGTCCAATCCATTTGTTTAAGTTCGACAATTTTGCCATTTACTGTTCCTGTTTTTACATTTGGAACTATGTCTAGATACTTGTCTAACATAGGATGTTCAAGATATCTAAGTGCATTAGTTTGTATAGCACTAATCACTTCACCATTTGAATTTCTTTGAATACTAAGAACCTCAGCAAAATATTTTGAACCATCAATAGATTTCATATCACCTATAGTGTAACCAACATCTAATGATGCTGCAAAAGCATTTGACATGAAAATTGATGCAGTAGCTAGAACTAGAATACCTAAGATTTGAATCGATACCATTTGATTATTCTATAACCAATGTGGTATTTCTAAGTAGTTATCAATTTTTTCATTTCTAAGAATTTTAAGTAAAGCAGTTGTCTGTGGTGTTGATAAAACAGGCTTGTCAAATTGATTATCGGTTGAAATTCTTGGACATGCAACTTGAATAAATGCATCAATGCCTGAAAAATTTTTCAACCTTTCATTTGTAATATCAGTTAGTGCAAAAAGCTGAACAGTTTTCCCTTCTTTTTCTAATTCCTTTTTGAATTTTAGTGCAGTTAGTTCAGCAAACTGTCCATCCTTAAGACCTACAATTATTCCAAACACTTGTGCTTCAGCAGCCTTGTAGATTGCTAGAGTAGCTTTTTTTTCTAATTTTTGAGCAAATTCAGTAATATCCCTGACTTCATTAAAATATGGATCTACAACAAATGTTGGTTTCTTTGTTGATAGAGCAATTCCTGCTGCATGAAAATTACTTTGACCAAGAAACAAATTTGCATCAACATCATTTTTAGTTTCAATGGCTGGATAAAACTCACAACCAAAGACTTGACCATCATTAAGTTGTCCTCTTCCCTTTCCTACCTTAACTAACACATTATTTTTTGAAAGAAAGTTTTTGATATCATCAACTATATGTAAATGCTGGCTGTCAGTAATAAGCGAAATTTTTTTCCCACTAAACATTTCTATACATTTTGGCAGAACTGCATCAAATGATATATCATCAAATGCGTCAATCATAATTATGTTATCTTGTGGATATGGAAATTCTTCAAGCTTGTTTGTATGACCAACATTAAACAAAATCTCAGCACCAAGTATTTTTGCACCGTTTGAATTCAGGTCACATGTACCCCAAGTTGTATCTCCTAGAACAAAAACAGGAATATGAAATTTTTCTGATATATGTGATGCAGTTTCCTGTATTTTTGGTAAAATTCCATCAGGTCCATTAATGGCTACTGAAATTGGTTTTTTCGCTGAAATTATTGAAAAAATCTTCTCTTCATCAATTACTATCATTAGTTTCAAAACCAGTATTTTGAATTTAAACTAAACTCAAAAATTCTAAATAACTAAAACTAAATTTATTTTGTGATTGATATGGAATCAAAAATTATTCATATTGGTTTTGATGATACTGACTCACCAAAAGGTATGTGTACTACCTATTTGGCTTATAGAATCGTAAATCAACTAAAAAAAGAACGGGTAGACTTTTTAGACTTTCCAAGATTAATTAGACTAAATCCTAACATTCCTTGGAAAACACGTGGAAATGGTGCTGTTGGAATAAAAATCGCTACAACCAACCCTCAAAAAATAAAGAGGTTGATAAAGAATTTGATTAAGAAATATGCTGACATAAGAAATGGTGCAAATCCAGGCGTTGTTTTTTTTGAAGAAGAAAAGATTCCAAATAATTTTCAAAAATTTAGCGCAAAAGCATTATGGAAATTAATTCAACGTAATGATGCAAAAATTTTCATTGGTAAAAATAAACTTGAGTCATTTCACCTTGGTAATGGTCAAGGTCTAGTAGGAGCAATTGGAGCAATTGGTTACAAATTTTCAGATCATACTTACGAATTATTAAGTTATAGAATGAAGTCAAAATTTGGTCTTAAGCGAAAGATTGACAAAAATCTTGTAAAAATTATGCAAGAAAAAACATATCCAAATACATTTAACAGCTACGATAAAAGACGAGGAAAAATTTTGATTACCCCTAATGGTCCAGATCCTGTTTTTTTTGGTATTAGAGGAGAGAATCCATCCGTATTAATCTCAGCAGCAGATTTGATCAAACCTGATGAAAAATTAGATGGATATCTAATCTTCAAATCAAATCAAGGTACTGGTGATCATCTTAAAAATAAAATTGACGTGAATACATTTGAACCATATACATCAGGTATTATGGAAGGTATTGTGGAATCACAACCTATTGTTTTACCTGGTGGGCACGTAACATTTTCAATTAATTGTAAAAATAAAATTATTAATTGCTATCTCTATAAGCCTACAAAAATTACACATGTTGCAACAAGTTTAATCAAAGGAGATAAGATTTTGGTAGGTGGCGGAATTAGAAAAGCCACAAAGAATTTTGATAGAAGTTTAAACATTGAATTCTTAAAACCATTAAAGCTACAGAATCAAGTAAAACAAAGAAACCCATATTGTAAATTATGTAAAAAACATATGAAATCAAAGGGAAAAGATCAAGGTTTTCAGTGTATTCATTGTGGAAAAAAATCAAATGGTAAAATTCTACAAACTATTCCACGAAAAATCTCAAAAAAAATGTATATTCCTACAACATCCGCACATAGGCATCTTACCAAACCTATCCAAAGATTCAGTAGGAAAAACAACAAAAATCATTTTAGCAAGAAAATTCAGTGGTGCTCAAATTCATATTAACAGTATAGCGGGGAGTAGATTTGAACTACTGATTTTCGGGTTATGAGCCCGATGGGATGACCTGACTTCCCTACCCCGCTGAAGAAAAATTTCTTAATCAGCTATATACGCGTTTCAAATTCGGAAATGAATAAAAGCATTCTAAAATATTTTTCATTATGGATAAAAGAATCCGGATTGGAGGAATTGTAGCCGCACTGATTTTTTCTGCCGTCATTCTTACATCACCATCAAATCCACCACCAATTCCTGAACCTTTCACAGATGAACAACGAAATAATGCTGTTGAAGTTTTGGCAACAAATCTTGAAAAACCATGGGCTATTGATTTTTCCACAGATAGAACTTTTGTCAGTGAAAAATCTGGGAAGATACGTATTATAGAGTCAGGTTATCTATTAGAAAAACCGTTGATTAAATTGAGAACAGCTGATGTGTTTGGTGGTGGACTGTTGGGAATAACAACACATCCAGATTTTTCGGAAAATCACTTGCTTTATGCATATTATACTTATGATGATGGAGAGAAACTTTGGAATAAAGTAATCCAGATAAAAGAAATGAATAATGAAATAGTTAATGTAGTGACAATTTTAGATAAAATTCCAGGTTCTGCATTTAGTAATGGTGGAGTGATTAAATTTGGTCCTGACGGAAAATTATACATAGGTACAGGCTCAATATCAGATTTCTCACACGAATCACAAGATCTGAATTCACTTGCAGGCAAAATCTTAAGACTAAATGCAGATGGTTCAATTCCAAATGATAACCCATTTGATAATTCTATAATCTATACATACGGTCACAGAAATCCCACAGGCTTTGCATGGGATCAATCTGGAATAATGTATGCTACTGATTTTGGACCAACTAAAAATGATGAAATTAACATCATTAATGCAGGTTCTAATTATGGTTGGCCTGACGCCCAATGCTTTTCTGATAACGAAAAATTCGAGAATCCACTCAAATGCTTTGATCCAGGTATCGAACCTGGTGGAATAATTTTTTACACAGGAGACAAATTAGAATTAGAAAACCAAATGATTCTGGCATCACAAAAAGCTACAAATCTTTTCAAAGTGGAAATTAATCAAAATAAGATTGATCTTGATAGTATTTTGAGTGGTTTTGGTAGAATTAGAGATGTGGCACAGAGCCCTGATGGATATATCTACATAATCACTTCAAATACAGATGGAAAAGGATTTCCAGATGAATATGATGATAAATTATTGAGGATACTAAAATAAAATGACTGAATCTTCAATCCCAAAATTCTTTGAAAAAGATATCAAAGAAAAATTGAACATAGTTGCAGATTTTGCTAATCTTTCCGAGGAGGATGTAAATATACTTCAAGAGGCAACTGGTGGATTAGACTTTGCAAATGCAAATAAAATGATTGAAAATGCAATTGGGACTTTTGCTTTACCACTTGGAATTGCAACTAACTTTCGAATCAACGAAAAAGATTATCTTATTCCTATGGTAATTGAAGAGCCATCAGTTGTTGCAGCTGCATCTAAAGCCGCTAAAATAGCTAGAAAAAATGGAGGCTTTAAGGCAAATTCTGAAGGTAACTTCAGTATAGGTCAAATTCAAGTATTAGACACAGATGCACAAGATTCTATACCAAAAATAATTTCTGGCTCTCAGGAAATAATTGATCTTGCTAATTCAAAGAGTAATACTCTTTCAAAGCTTGGAAAGGGTGCAAAAGAACTAACTTGCAAGGAAATTAAAACAAATTCTGGTTCTATGTTAATTGTGGAATTATTAATTGATGTAGGTGATGCAATGGGAGCAAATGTTACAAATACCATGTGTGAAACTGTAGCCCCACTTATTGAAAAATTAAGTGGGGGAAGAGTATCATTACGAATCTTATCTAATTATTCAACTAAAAGAATGGTAACTGCAACGGCAACATTTGATAAAGATGAAGTTGGGGGTGAAAAAGTAATTGATGATATTATTGCAGCATTTGAATTTGCTGATAGCGATGTATATCGAGCTGTAACTCATAACAAAGGAATCATGAATGGTATAATTTCAGTTGCTAATGCAACTGGCCAGGACAGTAGAGCAATTGATGCAGCAGCACATGCTTTTGCATCAAATACTGGTAAATACAGATCATTAACACAATGGAAGAAAGACAATAACGGAAATCTGATTGGCAAATTTGAATTTCCACTATCTGTTGGAATAGTTGGTGGTGTGACTAATAGTCATACAATTGCTAAGATTTGTACAAAAATTCTTGGTGTTTCATCTGCAAACGAACTTGCTTGTATAATGGCTGCGACAGGTTTAGCACAAAATTTTGCTGCTATGCGTGCACTGGTAACGGAGGGTATACAGAAAGGACACATGAAACTTCACGCACGAAAACAAGATCAATAATTTAGACAAATTGAGTTTATATTACCTTGATGAAGCATGAAAAAAATTGCACCAGTAAAATTTGCTATTCCTAAAGGAAGTCTTGAAGAAGCTACGTTCAAGCTACTCGAAAATTCATGGACAAAAGTTAATCGTAAAAGTAGAACTTATCGAGTATATCTAGATGATTCTGAAATCAAAGTAAAGATGCTAAGACCACAAGAGATTCCTAACCTTGTATCTGATGGTCTTTATGATGTTGGTATTACTGGTAAAGATTGGATTAACGAAACAAAATCTGATGTTGAGCAATTAGTGGACCTGGAATATGGAAAGATCAAACTGGTTATAGCAATGCCAGACAATTTTAGATACAAATCACTGGATGATATGATTTTGGATTATTCTAAAAAGAAGAAGGTTCTAAGAATATCCTCAGAATATCTGACAAATGCTTCAAAATTCATCAAAAGTTGTAAGAGTTACAAGAAACGCTATGGCTCAAAAGATCCAATGATTGTCACGCCTTGGTTGCGCGTTGGAACTAACAAAAATGTCCAAATTCACTTGTCATTTGGTGCAACAGAGGCAAAACCACCAGATGATGTAGATGCCATCATGGATGTAACAGAAACTGGAACCACTTTACAACAAAATGGATTGAAAATAACCGATGTTGTGATGAAATCCAGCGCACAATTGATAGCTAATAAACAGTCATTAAAGGACAAGAAAAAACGTGAAAAGATATTCGATATTGTCACCTTAATGAAAGGCGCGGTACAAGGAAGAAAGTATTTGCACCTATACATGAACATTAGAAAGACAAATTTGAAAAAATTACTAAAAGACATACCATCACTGAAGAAACCAACAGTTAGTCCTCTTAGTGAAGATGGTTGGTATGGTGTAAATACAGTAATTCTCAAATCCGACTTTCACAAATTAATTCCTAAATTGCGAAAGATTGCACAGGGATTAGTTGTTCATGAACCAAGACAAATTCTTGAGCTTGAGGAGATAAAGCGTGACGAAGAGAATTGATCAAAATATTACAGGTTCGTAACGTCGATAAATTCGTAGAATCTAGACGTCAAAAAACCTCACAAAAAGACAGGAAAATCATCCAGGCTATACTAGATAATGTTAGAAAGAATGGAGATTCTGCTGTAAAGAAATACGAACGAAAATTCAATGGAAGAAAGTCCACATCATTACGTGTAAGTAAGAAAGAGATCAAGGAAGCAAAAATTACTAAGGCACAATTTGATGCATTACGATTATCAGCCTTAAGATTATCAAATGCTCAAAGATCACTTAAAAAAAGACTATTTGACTCAGTTAGTAAACTTGCAAATATCTCGTTTATACCAATTTCAAGTATTGGTTGTTACGTTCCTGGTGGTCAAGCTAGATATCCAAGCTCTGCCATAATGTCTGCTATTACTGCAGCTGAAGCTGGTGTTAAGAGAATTGTAATTACATCACCACCTGGTCCTGATGGAAAGATTGATCCAATGACAATTACTGTTGCAGAGAAATGTGGTGCAGAGATTTACAAAGTTGGTGGTGCGCAAGCAATAGGTGCTTTGGCATATGGGACAAAATCTATAGCAAAAGTTGATAAAATTGTTGGCCCTGGAGGAAAATTTGTTAGTATTGCAAAATCACTAGTAAGTGATCAAATCGCAATTGATATGATTGCGGGACCAACAGAACTTGGAATTATAGTAGATACAACTGCAGATCCCGAATTTGTTGCATTAGACTTGATTTCCCAAGCCGAGCACAGTAATGATACAATGTGTTTTGTTATTACAACATCAAAAATTATGGCAAAACAAATTCAAAAGTCACTTGAAAAATTAATTCCAGATGTAGAAAGAAGAACAATAGTCAATCAAAGTATTTCCAAAAACGGATTCATTGCAATATGTAAAAATCAACAAGAAGTGATTGATTTGGCAAATAAGATTGCACCAGAGCACATGGAATTGATGGTTAAAAACGCTAAAACACTATCAAAAAGAATTACTGGTTCAGGTCTAATTCTGATTGGAAATAACACACCATCATCCGCAAGTGACTACCTACTAGGAACAAATCACATACTTCCAACTAATGGATTTGGAAAAACCAGAGGTGGATTATCAGTGCTAGACTTTCTAAAATTACAAACTGTAGTTGAGACTAGAAAATCAGCATTAAGTAAAATCTTAGATGAGCTAAACACATTAACAGATGCAGAAGGTTTGCCAAATCACTACAATGCAGTAAAGAGGAGATTGAAATGAATCGTACATTTGAAAAAAAATTAACCGAACTGTCCAAGCTAAAAGGCTATCAGAAACCAGCAAAGGTTTCAGATGCAATAAAGCTTGACTCAAATGAAAACCTTGCAATAAAGAAAGAATTTCAAACAGAACTCATTCGAGAGGCACAGAAGCGCTGTGATGTAAGACAATATCCACTCGGTGATATTGATAATCTTATTGCAGGCTTGGCAAAATACCTGAAGATTCCTGCTAATATGATTGGAGTTGGAAATGGTTCAGACCAAATTCTTGATCTAATTCTAGTAAACCTCTGCACCAAAAAGACAAAAATCCTAACATCAGAGCCAACTTTTGGATTTTTTGAAGAAAGATGCAAGTTATATTCAATTCCGACAATCAAGATCCCATTTTCTGAAAGAATGCAATTAAGCATAGATGACTTTATCAAAAAATCACGCTCTGCAGATATGATATATCTAGATTCGCCAAACAACCCAACTGGATTTCAATTCAAAACAAGTGAGCTAAAGAAACTAATCAAAGTCTTCAAAGGACCTATAATTATAGACGAAGCCTATGTAGAGTTTTCAGATTCTTCAATAATCAAACTTGTAAAACAGTTTGACAATCTTATTGTGGTCAGAACACTATCGAAAGCATTTGGATTAGCAGGTTTAAGATTGGGATATTTTGCCGCGAATAAGAAAATCACCGGGATTTTTTCAAGAATAATTCAATATCCATATCCACTTAATACATTAGCTATACAATGTGGAATTTTGGCTTTGGAGAAAGCTAACAAAATCACATCAATTTTTACACTAATTAAAAATGAACGAAAGAAAATAATACAAAATCTTAGAAAAACCAATGCATTTGATGTATTTGATTCAAATGCAAATTTTGTACTTTTTGATGCAAAAGGAGCTGATACCAGAGTGTACAATGCATTAATTGAACAAGGAATTTCAATCCGTAAACTTGGAAAACTAGGAAACCACAAAGGATGTTTACGTGTAACGGTAGGAACTCCTGAAATGAATTCTAAATTTTTATTGGCAATACGTGATCTATTAGAATGAATCTTAAAGATAACACAAGCAGTATTGTAGTCACAGCCTCTGTTGCTAATCAATTGGCACAGATGGATGCAATAATTTTTGATTGTGACGGAGTACTTGTAGATATTACTGAATCATATGATACAGCAATAAACAGAACTGTCTCCTACATTCTGAAGGATATACTGCAAATTGATGCTGAAAACATTGTTACGCCAGAAATTCTTTATGGATTTAAATCCAGTGGTGGATTTAATGATGAAGTTGCAGTATGTTATGCCGTAATAATGACATCATATGCTGCAAAAAAACTAGAAAAACCATTTAACGAGTTAGTAAGAGATGTCATTCAAAATTCAGATGAAAGGGGAATAATCGCTGTAGAAAATTTCTTAAAGAGTTTAGATTTAGAGATTAATTCCATAAAGGAGAAACTAAATTATTCTAATCCACATGAAACAAGCTATATCTACACAATATTTGATCAGATTTTTTATGGTTCTGAATTGTATGAGCAGATCTATAACATATCCCCAACCTTACAAGAAAGTGGTTTGATAGAAAAAGACAGAGTCTTGATAAATTCTAAAATTATTTCTGAACTAAAAACGAAGTTTGAAAATAAGATGGCTATAGTTACAGGTAGGGGAAAATTTGCATTCTCTTATTCACTGAAGAGCTTTCTAGACAGTTTTGATATATCAAATTCAATATTTTTAGAGGATGAATCAAAAGAACTTGCAAAGCCAAACGTCGAACCATTACTAAGATCAATTAGAGGTTTAGATTCTAAACACTGTTTGTATGTTGGTGATTCTATGGAAGATATGTTAATGGCTGCTAAAGCCACAGAGATGGGATTTAAAACTACCTTTTGTGGAATATTTGGAACAAGTAAAAAACCAGAAATTAAACTTCAAATGTTCAAAGAAAACGATGTACCTATAATCTTAGAATCAATTAAACAACTTCCGAAGGCATTAAATCTGTCTAATTAAATTCAAACAACGGTGATTTCATGAATCCTAGAAAATCAAATCTAAAAAGAGAAACCAAAGAGACTAGTGTTATAGTAAGCTTAAACCTAGACGGTAACGGAAAAACTAACATTATTACTGGAATTAGTTTTCTTGATCACCTCATTACATCCTTTGCTAAGCACTCTATGATTGATCTATCAGTCAAGGCAAAATCAAGAGATGGCATTGAGCACCACTTGATAGAAGACACTGCAATTACAATTGGTTCCGCCATTGACAAGGCGTTAGGAAAAAGAACTGGAATCACAAGATTCAGTTATGCATCTGTACCAATGGATGAATCACTTGCTGAAACATCAATTGATTTAGTAAAACGACCATTCAACAAAATATCACTGTCTATGAAAAGAACCAAGATTGAAGGAATGTCTAAAGAAGACATAGAACACTTCTTTCAATCACTCTGTCAAAACTTGAATTGTTGTATACATGTTACTGTAAAGTATGGAGAAAACGATCACCACAAAATTGAGGCAGCCATCAAGTCAATAGCTGTAGGACTTAGAACAGCATCCTCAAAAGACTCAAAACAAAAAGGAATCCCAAGTACTAAAGGCGCAATGTAATGGTAAGTGTTGCAATATTTGATTATGGTGCAGGTAACATCTTTAGTCTAAAAACTTCACTTGAAAAGAATGGTGCATCTGTTGATGTAATAACTAGCTTTGATCAAACAAAAAACTATTCTGGCTTACTTCTACCTGGAGTTGGAAATTTTGATCCTGCCATTCGTAGTATACGGGATTATTCAACAATACAATTCAAAGACTTTGTAAAAGATAAGATCCCAGTACTTGGAATTTGTCTTGGCATGGAAATGTTCTTTGAAAGAAGTGAAGAAGGGAAAGAAAAAGGTCTTGATGTTTTGAACGGCGAGGTTTTATTACTTCCTGAAAACATGAAGGTTCCTCACATGGGTTGGAACAGTTTACAAATTAAAAAACAGAGTAAGATACTTGAAGGTGTAGATGATGGCTCTTGGGTTTATTTTGTTCATTCTTATAGAGCAAATCCATCAAATGAAGAAATTGTTGTTGCAAATGCAGATTATGGAATTAATGTTCCAGCAGTAATTGAAGATGGTTTCTACTTTGGTACACAATTTCATCCAGAAAAATCTGGCAAGATTGGTTCGTTAATGATAAAAAATTTTCTTAGAGTGTGTAAGAAATGAAGATAATACCTGCAATTGATATTATGGATGGAAATGTGGTTCGTCTTGTAAAAGGTGATCCAAAACAAAAAACTGTTTACAGTAAAGATCCAATAAATGTTGCAAAGAAATGGGAGAATAACGGCGCAGACATATTACACATTGTAGATCTTGATGCGACACTAGGATTGGGTGAAAATTTTGAAATAATAAAAAATATCTCTCAAAATGTTAACATCCCAATTCAAGTTGCTGGAGGCCTTAGAAATATTGAAAAGATTTCTGACACACTAAATTTTGCACAGAGAGTTGTTATAGGAACTATAGCAATGCAGCTTAAAGAAAGCGAACAAACAGAAATTCTATTAGATATAATCTCACAGTTTGGGAAAGATCGAGTAGTAATTTCAATTGATCATGTTAATGGTGAAATTGTTACACATGGATGGCAGAAAGGCACTGGAATAAAATTACTCGAGGCAACAGAGGAATTTGTGGGGTATGGGTTTTCAGAGTTTTTGACTACCAGCGTATCAAAAGATGGTACCCTAGAAGGACCAGACATTTCATCATTAAGCCAAGTTTGTAATGTCAAGGGAACAAATGTTATCGCAAGTGGTGGAGTATCAAAATTAGAAGATATTAAAAAAATCAAATCATGCGAACCATATGGTGTAATTCTTGGAAAAGCACTTTATGAAGAACTAATTTCTATAGAGGAGGCAAAAGTAATTTGACACTTACAAAACGTGTAATACCATGTTTGGATGTTGCAAATGGAAGAGTTGTAAAAGGACTAAATTTTGAAT
>Ga0310344_10001781_pt1 | contig 16339 bp, 11 predicted proteins | sample HC15DNA20200_MG_FD_203801 | JGI IMG/M metagenome (GOLD analysis project Ga0310344, IMG submission 203801) | Marine microbial communities from station ALOHA, North Pacific Subtropical Gyre - HC15-DNA-20-200_MG | ecosystem: Environmental > Aquatic > Marine > Oceanic | place: Pacific Ocean: North... | reverse complement strand
TTTGGAGATTATAGATTAATTATTAGGTATGCAGCAGCATTAAATAATTCTGGAAAAGTAATTCCATCTACAACTAATTGTGGTAATAAAATGTTTTTAGGTAATCCAGGGAGTATTTCTTATTTAGATCAACAGGTAAAAGTTAAATTATCTTTTGGTGATTTTTATTATCCGCCATCTGGATTATATAAAGGGAAATTTTTACATGGAAATAGGGTTGAAACCGATGCTAACTCTTATGGCTATTTAGTTTCTACTACAGGAAACGCTACTCAAGGAACAGCTGCAGGATTAACACCATCAAGACAAGTTTACGCTAGAGAATGGGCAATGAAATATGTAACACAATTTTATGATGATGCCGAACTTACTACAAAATGGACAGGAGGTTCAGGCAATTATCATTCTTATTCACCGAGTGGTGCTGGAGAATTATGTGCAATAGCAGGTACTCAAAACGCTAGTTCTATTTCTGGTGCATATAGTAGTGCTACTAAAAATCAAAGTAATCAAAAAAGACGATGGACAGCTAAATTTAATTCATCGGGACTTAAAACACAAGGCACGGCAAAACCTAATACAATTAGCGGAACTTAACTGATAAACAAGTAATTATATATATGGGAGCAATAGAGGTAAAATATTTTAATAGTTTTATTCTGAGAAAAACAGTAGATAGCGGTGATTTACCAGTATGGAATGGATCTAGAGGAAATAATACTTATCCTAAAGACGGAGTATATAGTGTTAAAAACTGGTTTGTAGAAGAAGCAAGAATACGCGGTGGTTATAATAATACTATTACTGATCTTGGAGCAAAAGCTTATTTAGTAGAAGAAGAGCCAAATGCAACTTTTAGAACTAATTCAATGATCTATTCTGGGATATTTAATTCTAGAACTGGAATTAATGATACAAATGTTTTTTCAGTTGGAGAAGATATTACCAGAAGTGTTGATCCAGCTAACGGAAGTATTCAACGGTTATATGCAGAAGATACAAATTTAATTATATTTCAAGAAAATAAAGTTAGTAGAGCTCCAATAGATAAAGATATAATTTATACAGCAGAAGGTAATCCTAATGTTACTTCTAGTAATTTAGTAATTGGATCAGTACAAGCTTATGCGGGAAATTTTGGAATAAGTAAAAATCCAGAAAGTTTTGCAGTTTATGGGTATAGAAAATATTTTACAGATAGAGATAGAAATGCAATATTAAGATTATCTAATGATGGGTTAACTGAAATATCTAATTATGGAATGATTGATTTTTTTAGAGATGAATTAAGTCAATTAGATAATTCTACTAACGGTAGAGGTAAAGCTGTGGGGATATGGGATATATATAATAAGCAATATGTATTATCTTTACAACCTTCAAATACTGCATTGCCTTATAAAACTTTATCTTACGATGATGGAATTTTAGGATGGACTAGTTTATATAGTTATAAACCTAATATGGGTGTAAGTATTAAAAGTTCTTTTTATACTTTTTATAATGGATCTATGTATAGACACTATGCTACTGAAGATAATGATGGAGCGGCTGTACCTAGATGTCGTTTTTATGGTACTACAGATAAAGCGTCAGTAACTTTTGTATTTAATCCAAATGTTAGTTTATCCAAAGTATTTAAAACAGTTGGATATGAAGGAAGCAATGGATGGCAAGTAGAAAATTTTGTATCTGATGTAACAGGGGTCGGGGGTCCTATAATCTCTGATTCCAATAATACAGATACAGTTGGGTATGATTCAGGTGTTTCAACCAATCCTCCATCGGTTTGGAGCTATAATCAGGGATCATACGATAATTACGGTAACGAATATCCAGCAGCACTTATTCCACCAATTATGCATGCTGGGTTCGACCGTAAGGAAAATAAATATGTGGCTAATTTATTAAATAATAGTAGCGCATTTCAAGGAGAGGTTCTTTGGGGACCTGACATGACAGGAATAAAAGGGTATTATACCACTGTTAAAATGTCAACTGATACAGTAACAGATGTTGGTGGAATGAAAGAATTATTTGCTGTATCATCAAATTATGTAGAATCATCTTATTAAAATTAAATGAAATCACTAGCACTTAAACATGATATTGAGCTGGTGCATAATAATGGTGATATTGTGATAACAGATGAAATACCTGTAACTCATGATTTCGCAGATCAATTATATTTACGTCAAATGAAAATGAAGGCCGGACAAATGGTCTTGGGAGCACAGCATAAACATAAACATATTTGGTTTTTATTAAGCGGTAAAGTATCAATAAAAAATAAAGATAAAGTTAAAATATATACAGGGCCTTGTTATAAAATATCTGAGGCCGGAGCACAAAGGGTAATATATGCCCATGAAGATTCTGTGTTTGTAAATATTCATAAAAATCCAGATAATATTACAGATATAGAAAAATTAGAAACATTAATAGCAAATATAAGCAGAAAAGAAACTTAAAATAATTTAACTATGACATTAATCACAGCAGCTATAATAGGAGGCGTAGCGACAGTCGCTGGGTCTGCTATCGGGGCAATTGGAGCTGGCAGAAGAGCAAAAAGAGCGCGTAAAGAAAAAAAGAATTTTATGCGTGAAATGGAACAGCTTGAAGCTAGTAGACAAGACGTAATTAATCCCTTTGAAGGAGTTACTGATTTATCAGGTATGATTTCAGACTTGTCTGGCATGGCTAAAGATTTAAGTGGTAACATAACAGATTTAAGTGGTAATATTGATAATCCATATGCTAATTTAAGTGTAGCAACAGGAGCAGCAGAAATGCAAGCAGAACAAACAGATATTGCTTTAGCAAATACATTAGATGCTTTACAAGCTACCGGGGCAAGTGCAGGTGGTGCAACAGCTTTAGCCCAAGCAGCTTTAAAAAGTAAAAAAGATATTGCAGCAAGTATTGAGCAGCAAGAAGTAAGTAATGAAAAATTAAGAGCTCAAGGAGAACAACAAATGCAAACAATGCAACTTGCTGAACAACAAAGAGTACAACAAGTAAAATTAAGTGAAGGTCAAAGGGTACAAGGTGCTCAAATGACTGAAGCTTTAAGAGTCCAAGAGGGGCTAATGAGAGAGCAAGGAAGACTTCAACAAGCAGATGTTTCAGGAAAATCTTTTGTGTTTGCTCAAACAGAAAAAAGGGAGATGGAACAACTAGATAGAAAACAGGCACTCATTACTGGGGCTAGAATGGCTGAAACCCAAGCTCAAAGTGATAAGGCAGGGGCAATTGGAGCTGGAATTAGTGGGGTTGGAAACATTGCTGGAACTTTTATGGCTAATAGATAAATAATAAAATATGAGTAATACAGCTAAAAGAATAAATACACAAGCCACTGATACTTGGGATCAACTTATAAATGAAAATATAAGTGGGCTGCATCAACTAGCAAATAATATTGAAAAAAACAGAGATGCAGAATCAAAGCAATTTACAGAAGACAGGGCATGGGTTATGGAGCAGATGCTTAATAATTCACAAAAAGCGTATGAAACTGCCAGTAAAGCTGGTAAAATAAATCCAAGCTTTGAAGAATTAGTAACTGATAGTATGAATCAGTCTACTCGTTTTGGATTAAAAGCTGTTAGAGCTCCAGACCCAAAAGAAGGTGCTACATATGCTGCTCAACAACAACAACATCAACGAACCGTAAATGTTTTAAAACAAATAGCTGTTATAGGAAAACAGACCAATGCTGATTATTTAGAAGATTATTGGGTTGGTACTGATGACGGTAAAAATCCTATGGGGTTTTCTAATGTTGGTCAACAAGGAGGTATGTCAACTGCAGGAGAAGATACAGCTCTTTGGGATAAAACAATGCAAATTCGTAATGGTCTTGTAAAAGGAGAAGAAAAGTTTTTTGCAGATGAAAGTGGAGAAGTATGGGTAACTTATAGTGGTGGATTTTTAAAAGAACCCGTTACTAAACCTGCTTTAATGTGGCTTCAATATGATCCAGGCACTATCTTTAAACTTGATGATCATTTGAAAAAGAAATTAGATGATGGAGGATATTTAAATAAAGAAGGAACTTGGGATAAAAAGTTTTTAGATTATTCTAAATCAACAGTATCACCTAATGCAGAGGGAACAATGGAAGTAACTTATGTTCCTTATAATCAAAGACAAATTGGAGCTAGTTTAAGCAAAATGTTTAAAACTATGGCTACTTCTGCTTTACAAGATTATAAAATGGCTAATAATATTTGGAGAAATATATTTCAACCTAAATTTGGTGATAAATATCCTAGTATGGCGCGTGATTTAAAAATAGGTAATACTATTCCCGGGAGTCCAATTGATCAAAAAGATCAAGATTTATTTGTAAGAGCTTATATGGAATATGCAAAAGATAAATTTATTCCTGATTATGAAATCACTAATATAAAAGATTTAAGTGCTGCTGAATTAAAAGATCTGCAAAAAGATCCATCTGCTAGAATGGTGGATCAAGATGGTGATGGAGAACCTGATGTTGTAGAAACAATGGGAGATATTGCTCCTCAAGCAACTGGGGCTGGCAGAAGGATTCAACCATCTACACCACCTGGGCCAACTAAAAGAGATAATACATCGGCTATTATTAATAATTATATTAGCACCTATAAAGATCCTGTTTCTTTAGCCAATGCTATTAACAATGCTCCAGAACAATTTAATATGGATCCGGAGAAATGGAACGCTAAATTAGCAAAGTTAAATATTTATTCTGCAGAAACATTAATAAATGATTTAGAAGAAGAAAATAAAGATAAGGAAATTTCAACTGAAGATAAAGAAGCTAATGAAGCTATAATAAATAGGATTAATGATATTAAGGTAAAAGATGCTAAGTTCTTTAATATAGAAGGTGGGCTTGTTACAGATGAAAAAGCTATTTTTACTCTTTTAAAAGATATACCTGAAATTCAAAGTGTATATAAAAATAAATTAAGTCTTTTAATGCAGGATATTAAGGCTGCTCTTAAAGCTTTACCTAGAGAAATTCAAGAAAAAGGGAAAAAAGTAATTAATAAAGGTAAAAAGAAATTTTTTGAGAAATACAATAAACTCATAAAAAATAAAAGAAAGTAATGATAAAATTCGAGCTACCAGATGGAACTATTGAGGAGGTTTCAGAAGAGCGCATTGATGAATTTTTAGCTAATAATCCAGATGCTAAGCGGGTGGAAGAAGAGCAAGAATCACCAGATGTAGATATTGAAATTACTCAACCTGAAGTGGAAGAAGTGGCTGTTCCTGAAATTGAAGGCGAAGCTAAAACGGGTAAAATGGCTGATACTATAGAAATTCCTAAGCGTACGATAGATATAGGTTCAGACACTATAGTAATTCCTGAAGTATATAAAAAATTTACTCCTGAAGAATTAGATGATACAGATTTTATTGAGAAAATACCTTCCTCTACGGAGATACTTATAAAGGATTTAGAAGAAGAAGAAGAGATTGAAAATAATTATGAAAAATTAGATAAGGATCTGTTGGACCAACGAACAGATTTAGCCCGTAGCAGAGAAAATAGCGATAACCCAGAAGAAATTGATGAGCAAATAAAATTAATTGATTTAGCTAGAGAAGGTAGGGAAAAAGAAAAAGAAGAGGCTTTACAAAAATTATATAACAGGGGAGGAAATAAATTTAGGGCAGCAAAAAATTTACTTAAAGATCCCATAGATGAAGACGGAGAGGCAATAGGGATGTATGGTTTAGAATCTTTTTTACCTAATGTAGCAAGAATATTTGGGGCAACTACTAATCCTTATGATCAAGAAGTGCCTTTAATTGAACTGGATAATGAAATAATAAAAGATATATTTGACGGTATGTCTGAAGTTGATATTCAAAGACTAGAAGCTAATGTAATGTCTTTAAGCGAAAGAGAAAAATTGATAACAGCTTCTAAGATGAAATTTTATGAGGAAAAATTACCTATATATGGAAGTCAAATTGAAGAATTAAACCAAGCACTTAGCTCTTTGACTCAAGGAACAGGCACTTTGCCTCTTAATGCTACTGAAGAAGAAAAGGTTCAATATAATGAAATTATCAGTGAATTAAAACAAGTAACTTCAGATGCTCAATTAACTGCTGGTAAATATGGTGTAGATTTAGCAACTGGTATTATAAAAAATAATTTTCAAGCTACTGATGATGTTAAAGCTTTTAATGAACGATATGGCGTAGGAAAACCTAAGGAAAGTTTAGCTGAAGATTTAATGAGTAGATTTAATTCAGGAATAATTAGTACTGTATTAAAAATAAATCCTTTTACTTTAGGAATGTGGATTACTGGCGAAGCAGGTAGTGAATTAATGCATTTATTAGGGGTTGGAGATGAATATAATATTTTAGACGAATGGACAGATGTAATAGAAGAAGTAGCTAAATATAATACGTTTGGGAGAGGAGAGGAAAGAAAACCTATAGCAGAGTTTGGTAAAGCTACAGGTAGAGATTATGCCCAACTAGCTGCTGATATATTACCATATAGTTTAGGAATTATTGCTGAAGCTAGAAAAGGAAAATTGACTGGATATAAAAGAAATATAGGAAATGTTATTGGAGGTAAGTCTGGAAGATTAAATGGGTTATCTGCTAAGCAAAAAAACCAGATATTAGTTGCTGATGCCGCTTTTAGAGTTGGTTATTTACAAAATTTAAGTGATGCAAAAGAACAAGGCCTTGATGGAGCTAATGCAAAACTTTATGCATTTACTTTATCTTTTGGAACTGCAGTTAGTGCGCCTTTAGGATTTGAAAGTAGATTTACAGCACCTATTTTTTCTAAAGCAATTACTGGAAATTTTGCTAATACCCTTAAAAAAGCCGCCACTATTAAAGCAAGTAAAGAAGCTAGTAAAAGCCTTTTAAAGACATATGCAGGAGAATTTTTACAAGAAGAATTTGAAGTAGCTGTTGATGCTGGTACTAAATATGCTTTTGGATTAAGTTTACCTGGATATGAAGAGTCTGTTACTCAACAAAAAGAATTAATTGCTGGAACTGTAATGTTAAGTACTGCTTTTGGCGCGCCAAGAGCCACACAAGTCTATGGTATTAATAAACAGGCTTTATATGCTGATGTAATTAAACAGTCTTCAGAATTATTTGAATCTTTTGATACATATCTTAAAGTAGCTAAAGACCCAAAAACTATTAACCAACTCGAACAAGGAAAAGAGTTTGTTAGAGATATTGTAAGAGCTGCTAAAGTGGCACCTGAAAATATTACAGCAGATCAATTAGATTTTTTAATTCAAAAACAAAGACTTTTAGAAAAAAAGAAAAATACTGATTCTGCTTTCCATGGGCCTATTGATGAACAAATAAAAGAACTAGATGCTAAAATAGCTGAAGGAGATATAGTAAAAGGAAAGGAATTAGTAGAGAAAAGAATTCAAGAAGGTGTTGCTAAATACGCGGAGAAGCTAGGTTCAGATTATAAAAGATTATCTCAAAAAGAAGTTGATGAGTTTATTGAAGGATTAGATGCTGATTCTAAAAAGGAATTAAAAGGAAGTGGTGCAAATAAACAATTTGGATTTTTTTATGTAGATCCTAAAACGAAAAAAACTAGTTTCATAGTAAACACAGATGTTTCTAAAAAAAATAATGTAATTACTACAGATGCACATGAGGCTTTGCATGCTATAGTATATGAGACTGTAAAAAATAACCCTCAAGCTGCTGAAAATTTAGGACAAGCCCTCACCAATGAATTAGCTAAAATAGATTTAAGATTAATTAGTGATACAAATTTTGGACAAAGATTAAAAGGTTATTTATTAAATCCTAAATTAAGTGCAGCAAATAGTTGGGAAGAAGCGTTAACTTTATTTTCTGAAGCTACTCTTACTGGAGATATAGTTTTTGAAGAAAATTTATTTACAAAAATTGGGGATATATATCGAGCTATTGCTAGAGGATTAGGTCTTAATATAACATTTAATTCTGGAAGAGATGTTTATAATTTTATAAAAGATTATAATAAAAGTTTATTAAAAGGCAAAGCTAGTGGTGCTATTATTAGAGGAGGTAAAAAAGGATTTAAAGGAAAATTAACGAAAGCCGAAACAAAAGTTAAGCCTAGCGAAAGTTTTAAATTTTCTACTAAAGAACAAAGTGCTGTTGATAATTTAGTTGGGCCTAAAGATGAAGATGGAAATTATACAATGACTAAAACTGAATGGGATAAAAGAGGTATTAATAAAGCTTATGAAGCCCTTGTAGTAGGGGATATGTTGGATCCTTTAATTAATAAAGGTGTGTTTGGAAAACAAATCCAAGGGCAATCAAGAGCAATGTTTGTAGAAGGAGTTAAAGATGAAATAAGTGATTTACTTAGAAAATTTAATCCCGAACAAAATAACAGTTTATCTGGATGGGTTAATTCTTTACTTTTTAAGAAAAAAGGTACTGTTCTTAAAAAAGGAAAAAAAGCTAAAACTGTTTCTTTAGATAAAATTGAAGCTACTATAACCGCTGAAGAAGATGTTAAAGAAGATACACAGGCCTTAGAATCCGAACTTAGAAAAACTATAAATATTGATAAAAAAGCAGTATTAGATGCTGTTAATAAAATTTTTAAAGGAAAACTTCCTGCTTTAACAGATAAAAAATTTAAGACTGCATTTGATATTGGAAGTAGAAATGAGTTAACTGATAAAGTAATGAAATTATTAGGGGAAGATGATGCTACTTATAATGCCTTTATTGAAAAAAATATTAATAATATTATTAAAAACATTGACACTAAAAGTTTAGTAAAAATAGAACGAACTACCCCTGCTTCTAAAAGAATATTTACTAAACTAACAGGAAGACGATTAAGCCCTAAAGCAGTAGATAAAGCAATTGCAGAAGGAAAGTTATCTCCTACTGTTAATAGATTATCTGGCCCAGATCTTTATGAAAAAAGACAACCTACTTTAAAAGAAGTTCAAGAATTTTTTAATCCTCCTGCTATTAATATAAAGACAGGTAAAAAAAGTGGATTAAAAGGGACAAGAAAGTTAGGCTTAGCTTCTATAATAGCCGAAAATGTAGCAAGAGATGCTGCTCCAGAATTATTAAGGGCAGATGAAACTATTGAAAAAATTAAAGAAATCCAAAGTCTTACAGGAAAACAAACTAAAGGAGATATTAAAGCTATTATAAATAATGAGCTTAATAGAGATCCTGAATTAAAATTTTCTACTAAAGCTTTTGCTGATCAAGCTTTAGAATTAGGTAATATGGTTGCGGAAGGAGAATTGTTAGATTTGTTTGATATTGATACGAGAAGATTATTTGATAGCAAATTAGAAAAAAAATATAATCCTCAAGTGCAGCAATGGATTTTTGAATTGTTTGCAGCCGGATCATTACAAGATCAACCAACTAAACGATTTTTTCAAAATATTATAACATCTCCTGATATTCCTAAATCACTTAAGAAATTATATGCTGAAGAAGGAAGTTTAACTGGTTCTGAAAATGGTAAAAAATGGTTAGTTAAAAACGTAAAAACAATCGCTAAAGACTTAGGTAAAGATAAAATGAACACTTTAGGTCTTGATTTTTTAGGGTTTTTTAATAGGGCATTAGATCCTGCCGCGAGGAAAGAAACTAGAACGTCTGTTGAAGCTAGGAAAAAGGTAAGAGAAAAGAATAAAAAATTAAAAGAAGAAAACAAACCGTTACTTCCAACTCCTAAAATTATTTATGAAGAAAATGTTGTTGGGGAATTTTATAATGAATATCAAAAGCTTAAACAAGCATTAGGTAAATTGCCTTCGTCTCCTGAAACTAAAAAAGCTTTAGAGAGTATTCGTTTAATGAATAAGAAATTTCCTTTATTTAAAGAAATAGATAAAATAAGAAAATTAAAATCATTAACAGAAAAACTAGATGCATTAAGAAAATTAGCACCTGAAATTGAAGCTGCTAATAAAGCTAACATTCAGCTAGCTACTGACGTTTCTACCACTATTAATAAATTATATAGGGAAGGTAAAATAAAGGGTTTATCTGTATTATATCTTTATCAACTTCAAACAAATGCCGTTGGAGGATTAAGAGCTTTAACTAGTTTAGATTATATTACACTTGAAGAAGGCTCTCAAGACGGACAAACTATGGGAGAACACTTAGCACCAAATGCTAATACAATGTCTCGGCTTGCTGAATTAACTTTAGATCCTAATTTAACTTTAGAAGGTTCTAATTTACTTATTGCGGATACATATCAAACGCATTCTCAATGGCATACAGACAAAGCTTTAACAAAAATTGTAGATGATAAGGGGGGAAAAAATAATCCTTCTAATGAAAAAAGAATATTATTCTTACCGGTTTCTGATCAAGGAAATGTATATCATATTAGTGGAGTTCCTTATAGAAGAAAAATAGTTGCTGATAATATATTAAAAATCCAAAAAAAGAAAGCTTCAAAATTTAACAATAAAGCATTACCTCCGGTTGTAAAACTTTCAGGAGATTATACTAATCAAATGGTATTAGATGAAATGGCTGAACTTGATAAAGAACAAGCTGTAGCCCAAATGAAGTTTAGTAAATCTCAAGATTTAAGTGGTGATTTTAATAAAATCTTAGAAAAAACAACAGGTATCGGTGCAGATAAAGTTTACTCTGATGTTAAAGCACAAGTAGTTGGAGCCAATAAAGGTAAGTTTGATTTTTTTGTACCACCATCCGCTGAAGATTTTGTAGGGCTATTATATAAAACTTTAAGTAAAGGAAAGTTAGGTGATACACAAATGGCTTGGTATAAAAAGAATTTATTAGATCCTTTCGGAAGGGCTATGGATAATATATCAAGAGATAGAATAGCACTTATGAATGATTTTAAAACTCTTAAAAAAGATTTAAAAATTGTTCCTAAAAACTTAAAGAAAAAATTACCAGGCGAGCCCTTTACGCAAGAGCATGCTATAAGAACTTATATCTGGAATAAACAAGGCATGACACCTGATGGAATGTCTAAACAAGATATTAAAGACCTTTCTAATTTTGTAGCAAATAACCCAGAGCTTGTTTTATTTGCTGATCAATTAATAGAGCTACAAAAAGGGGATCAATATCCGGCCCCAAAAATTGGATGGTTGGCAGGGAGTATTACTACAGATTTAATAGATGGTATTAATACTATTAAAAGAAAAAAATATTTAGAGCAATGGCAGTATAATGCAGATGAAATATTTTCAAAGGCTAATTTAAATAAACTTGAAGCAGCTTATGGGAAAGGATATAGAACCGCATTAGAAAGCATATTAAAAAGAATGCGCACAGGAAGAAATAGAGAATTTACTTCTGATTCTTTAACCGGTAGAGTAACAGATTGGTTAACAAATTCTATTGGTGCTATTATGTTCTTTAATACTAGGTCTGCTGTTCTTCAGACTATATCAGCTGTTAACTTTATAAATTGGGAAGATAATAATATATTTGCTGCTGGAAAAGCTTTTGCTAATCAACCACAGTTTTGGAGTGATTTTAAAAATTTATTTAATAGCGACTTTTTAGTAGATAGAAGAAATGGATTAAAGTTAAATGTAAATGAAGCTGATATAGCAGATATGGCTAAAAAAGGTGGTGTAAGAGGAGTTATAAGTGAAATGCTTAGAGTAGGATTTTTGCCTACACAAATTGCAGATAGCTTTGCTATAGCTTCGGGAGGTTCTACTTTTTATAGAAATAGAATAAATACTTATATTAAACAAGGTATGTCTAAAGCTGATGCTGAAAATCAAGCTTTTTTAGATTTTAGAGAGTTAGCTGAAGAAGCTCAGCAATCAAGTAGGCCTGATAGAATTAGTGCACAGCAAGCTGGGCCGCTTGGGCGTATTATATTAGCTTTTGCTAATACTCCTATGCAATACACTAGGTTAATTAAAAAAGCTGCTTTAGATCTTAAAAATGGGCGTGGAAATTCTATTACTAATATTTCTAAAATATTTTATTATGGCTTTGCTCAAAACTTATTATTTAATGCAATGCAACAAGCATTATTTGCAATGGGCTTTGGGGATGATGAAGAAGAAACTGAAAAGAGAGAAGAAAAATATACTAGTATAGCTAATTCAATGGCCGATAGTATTTTAAGAGGAGCTGGGATTGGTGGGGCTATTTTTTCAGTATTAAAAAATACAGGTTTAAAACTTGCAAAAGAAGCAGATAAAAAATCACCTAAATTTCAAGATGTATTAACTAAAGAAATAGTTCAATTATCTCCTCCGATTTCATCTAAATTAAGTAAATTAAAAGCTGCAGGAAGATCGTATTCTTGGAATAAAAAAGAAATGATGGAAAAAGGATTTTCATTAGATAATCCTGCTTATTTAGCAGCTGGACAAGTAATAGCTGCAACAACAAATATTCCACTTGATAGAGCATTTAAGAAAATTGATAATATAAGAAAAGCTAGTAGCTCAGATTATGAAGCGTGGGCTAGAATAGCAATGCTTGCTGGGTGGGCAGATTGGGAATTAGGAGTTAAAAAACCAACAGCTAAAAAGAAAAAATCAAAAAAGAAAAAGAAAAGAAAAAGATTAAAACCTTAACTAAATAATATGAAACGATTAAACGGGGTAGCAAAAGAAATAAGACATTATGTAGGAGCAATTGGAATATTTCTGTTTGTTGTAGGAATTCTTGTATTTTTATCATATAATGAAATTCCGAATATGAACAAAGATGTGGTTGTCTCTATTATAGGTATGATTGTAGGATCTTTATCTGTTGTTATTATGACAGTAATAGGTCGCAATCCAGATGAAGTAAATGAATTAAAAAAATCTAATGAATCATTATCTACTAAAGTCGAGCATTTAGTTAATCAAAAAGATGAACTAGAGAAGATGCTTATTAAAATTCAAACTAATATGATTGATCAACTTACACTTCTAGGTGCAAATGCTTTTGATACAATGTATTCTAAAAAGAAAAGCTGTACTTGTGGAGAAAACAATTGTAAGTGCCAAGGAAAATAATGTTAACATTAAAAAAATAATATGAAAGAAAAGATTATAAAGGCTATAAATAAATGGAAAAGCTTTACTAAAACAAAAAAATTATTGATAATAAGCGCTATTGTATTTTTAATATGTATTATTGCATCGTTATAAAATGAAAGAATTATCAGAAGATACTAAGTTCCAATTAAGCATTAAAAGTTTAGTTGGTATTGCTATCGGTTTAGCAACCTTAATAGGAATGTGGTTTGCTCTTCAAGAAGATATAGAGGAAGCCAAACTTTTACCGAAACCAGAAGTTTCGAGAACAGAGTATGATCTTAAAGATCAACTTATTAGAGAATCTATTATGAATACTGAAGAAAAAGTAAATGAAAATGGAGATAAACTTGATAAGATTGAGGAAAGATTATATGAATTAAATACTAACACAAAAAAGAAAAGATAATGAAATATTTATTTACTTTAATACTTATTTTAACTTTAAGTTTTAGTACTATTCAAAATCCACCAATTGAAGTATTACAAATAAATGCTGGATGGAATAAACATAATGATGTACATTTAAATAAATTACCTAAAAATTACAAAGGATATATTATTAAGATTAAATATGCATTATTAGAAGAACAAGGACCAGGGTTTAAAAAAAGTTTTGCTAATAAACCCTTACCAATAGTAGTATTAAGAGTAGGTGGTCAAACAAAATATCAGTGGAGTGCTGATCTATCTTTTAGATTAAAATTAGGAGCACATGATGTTTTAGGGACTATTGATAAAGTTACAGGTTTAAAAAAATAAATAATGGCAATTATAAATCCAATTATTATTTTAACACTAATATATTTTTTAATTGACTTATTGTTGAACTAAAAAACTATATATGGATATACAAATATTAAAAGCATTGATAATTGCATCAATATGTTTAATTGGTATTATTATTTTTGTTAATTCAAAATCATGAAAACCATGAATTACTTTAACATAGCAGAGTTCGACAGCCCGGATTTACCGGGAAGTGGACAAAACATGAAACCAAAAGTATTGGAAATGCTTGAAGAGGCCAGAAAAAGATTTGGGCAGCCAATACATATAAACAGTGGGTTTAGAAGCATCAAACATAATAAAAAAGTTGGAGGGAAAAAATCAAGTTCCCATTTAACTGGTTGGGCTGTAGACATTCATTGTAATTCTTCAAGAGATCGATTTGAACTTATGAAGTGTTTAATGAAAGTTGGGTTTAATCGTATAGGAGTCGGGAATACTTTTATTCATGTAGATATTGATCCGGAAAAACCTATAGATGTAATATGGACTTATTAGGAACCTGAAAAAATGGGCAACATACCCAGACAGTTCCTGTAACCGAAGATATAAAAAGGGACAACATTTTTTAGATGTGTCCCTTTGTATCTTCTTTTTTTATATCTACCCATCACAAGAAACACAATCTGGATCCATTGCATTGGCTGCTATATCCCCTCTTAACACAGATTCAGTTCTCATATAATATAAAGTTTTTATTCCTCTTTTCCATGCTTCTATATGCACTTGGTTTATCCATCTAGGTGGTGCTTCAGAAGGAAATGCTAGGTTTAAACTAACAGATTGATCTATATAATCTTGTCTTATTCCAGCTTGATTAACTAATTCTAATTGATTAATTTCTTTAAATGTCTTAAATACATTTTTAACTGGTTCATTATCTTTAGATTCTTTTGTTAATCTTCCTAAATGATCATAATAATAGCTATTAAGTTCTTTTATATCTTGAACGGATCCTCCGTCGGCTAATATTTTATCCCATGTTTGCTTATTATCTATTTTTAATTTTCTTAAAACTTTCCTTAATTCTTCATTCTTACGTATAAAAGTTCCTTTAGCTGATTGATCAGTAAATACATTAGCTGCCCAAGGTTCAATACCTGGGGATAAATTACCTGCTAATTTACTATTTGATACGGTAGGCGCTATCGCTCTTAAATGAGTATTCCTCATTCCAGTACCTACACACCATAAAGGCTCATCATATGTCTCCGCAAGAGCCCTAGAGGCCCTTTCTGTCTCTATCTTAATCTTAGAAAATATTTCCCTTGTTTTAAACTGCGCCAATAGCCCTTCAAAAGCAATTCCATTCTTTTGGAGTAAGCTATGCCATCCTAATACACCTAATCCTAATGCTCTACCTTTTGTAGCACTTCTTACGGCATTATCAAATCCCTTCATATTTTTAGCTTTTTGTATAAATTCTTCTAATACTCCATCTAAAAACCAAGTAGCATCATAAATTAAATTGCTATTTTTCCATTCATCATATTTTCCTAAATTAAGAGATGATAAACAACAAACAAAAGAATGTGATTCATCTGTATGTAATACAATCTCACTACAAATGTTTGTCATATGTACTTTTAAGCTGTTCGACTTGTAAGATAACGGATTAGCCTTGTTTGTATTTCCTTTAAAGAGGATATATGGTTCCCCAGTAGCTTTACGTTTTTGGATGAGTTTACCCCATTTTTTCCTTGCGATTTGATCTCCTGCTTGGAGTTTTCGCATAAACTTATCGCCAACGACAGCACACTGATGTAGGTTAAGAGATTGCCTATTGACGTCCCCTTTAGGTTCTCTAATTTCCAACCATTCATCGAAGTCAGGGTGTTCAATATTGATATTAACGGATGCAGCTCCTCTACGTACTGATCCTTGATTGGTTGCGAGTATAGTCGAGTCATAGACTTTGCAAAAAGGTACAACTCCATCTGATGTTCCATTTCCTGTAATATTAGCTCCGGCGGGTCTTATCATATTTATTCCGATACCAACCCCTCCGCCGTGCTTAGCTAGTAACATCATTTCTAAATTTTTATTACCTATATCCATTATACTATCAGCTACATCAATTCCAAAACAACTTATAGGCAATCCTCTATCAGTTCCAGTATTGGATAAAACAGGTGAAGCTAAACATAACCAACCTTTCCATATATAATCAAAAAATTTATCAGCTAGTTCTGGTTTATATAGTCTTTTAGCAACTGTTTTTGCTACACGTTGATATGCTTCCTTTGGAGACTCACCATTATACAGATACCCTCCGCCTATAGTTTTCTTATAGACATCTGTATCTCCCCAAACGGGATAGTCTTCACCTTTTATCCAATCATTATTCCACATATTAAAATTTTACAGGATGATTTATTTGTAAATTAGCTCTATAAAATATAGAAGGCCCATTACTATCGCCTTCAAAATTACCTATCAAGGTATTATTATTTATAATATTCCACTCTACTTTTACATCCCATCCGTTAGTTAAATTAGTTACATGGGTT
>Ga0310344_10001780_pt1 | contig 16340 bp, 18 predicted proteins | sample HC15DNA20200_MG_FD_203801 | JGI IMG/M metagenome (GOLD analysis project Ga0310344, IMG submission 203801) | Marine microbial communities from station ALOHA, North Pacific Subtropical Gyre - HC15-DNA-20-200_MG | ecosystem: Environmental > Aquatic > Marine > Oceanic | place: Pacific Ocean: North... | reverse complement strand
AGTTAAGGACATAGTTTCTGAACCAATAAAACTTCACAATCCATCAGTTACTTCTAAGGATTTAGATGATTACATATATGACTTATTAGAATCTGTCGAACTAACACAACAATCTGCTGAACGTTATCCTCATGAATTTTCAGGCGGTCAAAGACAAAGAATTTCTATAGCAAGAGCCTTAGCAACCCAACCACGGTTGCTAGTCTGTGATGAACCAACTTCTGCTTTAGATGTAAGTATTCAGGCGCAAATATTAAATTTATTAAAAGATTTACAGGAACAACTTAATTTAACAATTTTATTTATTAGTCATGATCTTCCTGTGGTTAGACAAATGTGTGATCGTATAGCGGTACTTAAAAATGGGAAATTGTGTGAAATTTCAAATACCGAAGATTTATTTATAAAACCAAAGCATAACTACACAAAAGAATTACTTAAGTTGATGCCAAAAATTGAATCAATTTATAGTTCCCAAGAATAATTTTATTTTTTTATTAAACTTTTTTTATATAAAGAAACGCCAGTTTTTATTTTATTTTCATATGATTCTTTAAAAGTTTCCAGTTGCCACCCAGACATTCTTTGAATTAAAATTTTTAAGTTTTCATCTTTCCAAGTAATTGTTGTTGTTTCTTCTTTCCAAATTATTTTTTCTTCATCAGTTCTTGCGCATCCATAGCAATAACCTGTTCTAGGGTCGGTTCTACAAATACTTATGCAAGGTGAAACTATTTTTTTACACATTTTTAACTATTTAATATTAAATCAGAAGCTTTTTCAGCAATCATAAGAGTAGGTGCATTTAAATTTGCACTAGGAATTTCAGGCATTACAGAAGCGTCCACTACTCTCAAATTTTGTACCCCTCTAACTTTTAAATTTTCATCTACTACAGACATTTTATCTACTCCCATTTTGCATGTTCCACACGGATGATAAGCAGTTTCTGCATTAGATCTAATATATTCATTTAATTCCTCATCATTTTGCTTGTCAGACCCAGGACCAATTTCTTTTCCAGCATGTTTGGATAAAGAAGGTTGTGATAAAATTTTTCTTGCGACATGAATGCATTCTCTTGTTTGTCTTAAATCATCCTCATCCTCTAAGTAATTAAAAAGTATCTTTGGGTAATCATACGGGTCAGAAGAATTCAAAGTAATTGATCCTCTACTTTTTGGATGATTAGGACTTGCATGTAATTGATAACCATGTGTTTTAGGATTAACTAAACCGTGATTAATCACAAATGATGGAAAAAAATGAAATTGTATATTTGGTATCTTTCTTTCATTTGAAGATTTAGCAAAACCTCCAGCTTCTAAATATGATTTTGAGCAAGGTCCGGATTTAGACAAAAACCATTGAATGCCAGCAAGAACTTTTGGAATTAGTTTAGTATATGTATAAAGCGTATCTGGAGTTTTGCATTCTTGCATAATGTAAGTTTCTAAATGATCTTGAAGATTTTTTCCTACACCTTTTAATTCATTAATAACGTCGATGCCTTTTTCTTTTAAGTGATTTGCATCTCCAATTCCCGAAACCATTAATAATTGTGGAGAATTAATTGAACCACCGCTTAATATTACTTCTTTATTTGCATAAATTTTTTTAATTTTATTTTTAATTTTAACTTCAATTCCAATCGCTTTTTTTCCATCAAAAATAATTTTTTCTACAAATGAATTAGGAAAAATGTTTAGATTTTTTCTTTTTTTTGCAGGATTTAAATAATGCTTTGCTATACTTGCTCTTTCACCGTTATGAATTGTAGTATCGAACATACCAAAACCCTCTTGATATTCTCCATTCATGTCGGGATTAATTTTGTATCCTGCTTCAGAAGCTGCTCCTAAAAACGCATTAAATAAAGGATTATTATTTTTTGACTGATCAACAGGAAGCAAACCAAAAGATCCTCTATATTGATTTTCACCGCCTGACCACGTTTCAATTTTTTTAAAATAGGGAAGTATTTTATCATAAGACCAAGATTTCAGCCCGAAGTTTTCCCATCTTTTATAATCATCTCTATTCCCTCTTACAAAAACCATTCCATTGTGAGCAGAACAACCTCCAATCATTTTTCCCCTGGGGCAGAACAATCTTCTATTATTTAAATTAGGTTCTGGCTCAGAGTAGTATTTCCAATTATATTTTGGATCGTGCATAGCATATAATAACGCAAGTGGCATTTTTACTTTCCAAATATCACTTGATCCACCAGCTTCAAATACTGCCACTTTATTATTTTGATCTTTTGTAAGTCTATTTGAAAGAACACATCCAGCTGATCCAGCTCCAATAATTATATAATCAAATTTCATAAAAGTTTAGAAATCAAAAGATTTTTATACTCCTTTATAGATTTATTTTTTTGCCCTGTTTTTTTTGCCATTTCATCAAATTTTCTTAATTTAATTGAACTTTCAAAAAATTTATTAGTTTCAAATTTTTTCGCTTCACTTTCAGTCATAACCCCACCTTGTAATTTTAAACTTGTCTTTGAAGCTTCTGAAAGTATTTGATAATAATTCTTATTTCTAGCTAAATATCTTTTTGCTTCAACGTGATGCTTAATAGGCATTACAACATCTTTTACAAAATATTTTTTTAAAAATTCGAAACCTACATCCTCATGTTTGCCATCTTTCTTTTTGTTAACCAAATCATCAGGATTTTCTAAAATAAAATGTCCATAATCATGCAGTAGGCTTGAACATATAAGACTATTTGAACAATTATTTTTTTCGGCGATTATAGCAGTTTGTATCATATGTTCAGTAATTGTAACTTTTTCACCAATGTAAAGAGATTTATTTTTTAAATAAGAAGATATAATTTGATCAATTATATTCATCTTAAAAATTAATGAGGTTGATCGCCTTCAATTGCTATTCTGTCCATTATTCTTTCATAGCCCAGTCCTCTTCCTGGAAAAAAATCAGATATAGCGTAATGCTGAACACTTCTGTTATCCCATATAGCAACAGCATTTTCTGTCCATCTAAAACGACAAGTTAAGTCTAATCTTGCCTGATGTTCAAATATTTTTTCTAAAATCATATCGCTTTCTTTTTTTTCTAAACCGATTATTTTTTTTGTATAAGTCCAGTTTACAAATAATATTTTTTTCCCTGTTTCGGGATGAGTGCGAACAATAGGATGTTCATTGCTGTATTCATTATGATTTCCATTACTTTCCATTGCTTCATATTCATCTGTAAAAAATGCTCCACCCAAAGAACTATGAACAGCTCTCTTATCTTTTATTTTTTCTTTAATATTTTTATCTAAGGTCTCCCAAGCAAGCTCCATATTTGCAAACATGGTATCACCACCAACTGGAGGTATTTTAATGGACCGCAGGATAACAGCTTTTGTAGGTTTAACATTGTAGCTTACATCGCTATGCCAATTTTCTCCCCACTGATTTTTCTCATTCGGTTTTTTAATAATTCTGACAATTTCTGGGTAGTCATCTCTTCCTTTTACATAAACATGTTTCTCAAGTGGTCCAAAATGTTTTCCTAGTGTTAACTGTTCTTCAGCAGTAATATTTTGGTTTCTAAAAAAGATAACCTTGTGCTCCAAAAGCAACTTATTAATTTTTTTAAAATTTTCTACAGAAGTATCTTTTAAATCTATACCGCTTATTTCAGCTCCTAAAGCCCCAGAAAGTAATTTTACATCCATAAATTAACTCTATAAAAAATATTCTTTTTTGTCATTAGCTTTTCATCTTTCCACCGTTGGCGTCATATAAAGGTTTATCCGTTACTTTAGCTTTATAAAATTGTCCATTAATTTCAACTTCCAAAATAGTATCATGCTTTGATAATTCTGTTGGCACATATCCAAGCGCCATACTTTTTTGTACATGATGAGCATAACCTCCAGAAGTAATATATCCTACGCATTTATTGTTTTTCAGAATTGCTTCATCATTTGAAACATCGATATCCTTGGTTTCTATTGTCATAGTAACAAGTTTTTTTTTTGTTCCGTTCTTTTTTTCATTTAAACTTGCTGCTTTTCCAATAAAATCTTTATTCCAATTGATAAAAGTATCTAATCCAGATTCAGCAGCTGTAAAATCAGGTCTGTAATCAAGCGTCCACGCTCCCCAATTTTTTTCTAATCTTAAAGCCATTAAAGCTCGAGCTCCATAAAGCTTTAAGTCTAAGTCTTTGCCATGAAGTTCAATTTCTTCAAAAAGTTTTAGTTGAAATTGTGGAGACACATAAATTTCGTAACCTAATTCGCCAGAAAAAGATATACGATTTAATATAGCTGGGACTCCTCCAACAAAAGTTTCTCTAGTATCTCTAAATTTAAACTTATTATCTGAAACATCATCTCTGCAAATTCTGGATAACAATTTTCTTGAATTTGGGCCAGAAATAGCGATGCCGTGAAAGTCATCTGATCTATTTACATAATTTACATCATTTTTTGGCAAAAACTTTTCAAACCACCTTCGATGCATTTCTTGTGCAGATCCAGACCCGAAAATCATAAATTTTTCTTCATTTAAACAAGCAACAGTTAAATCTCCATACAATTTTCCTTTAGGAGTTAGCATTGGTGTAAGAATCATTCTTCCTGGCTTAGGTATTCTGCCAGCTAAAATATAATCAAGAAATTTTCTTGCTCCTTTTCCAGTAAATTCATGTTTTGCAAAATTAGCTATTTCTGTTGCTCCTACCGAATTTCTAACTGCTTTTACTTCCTCAGCTACATAACTGTGACATCTAGATCTTTTAAAAGTGGGTTCTTCATGCGCATCTTTTGGATTTTTTGCATACCAAAGTGAAGTTTCTAAACCAAAAGAATCCCCCATTACCGCGCCCCTTGATATAAGGCGATCATATAAAGCAGTTGTTTTTTGCTTTCTTCCTTTTGGCAAAGTTTCATTAGGGAAGGTCATAATAAATCTTCTTTCATAATTTTCTGAAGATTTTATAGTACCATAATCTGGTGAAGCATAATTTCCAAAACGTGCAACGTCCATAGCCCAAACATCTATTGAAGGCTCTCCATCAATTATCCATTCAGCAATACATTTGCCAACTCCTCCGCCTTGACAAAATCCAGCCATAACTCCTACAGCTACCCAGTAATTTTTTTTGCCGGGAACTGGCCCAATCAATGGACTTCCGTCTGGACCAAAAGTAAATGGACCATTAACAATATTTTTTATTCCAGCTCTTTCTAATGCTGGAATTCTTTTAAATCCTATTGCTAATCTGTCCTGAATATTTTCAAGTTTTGGTTCTAAAAGTTCATGTCCAAAATTCATGGGGGTTTCTTTTATCTTCCATGGAGTAGATTTTTGTTCATAAGTTCCAAGCAGCATCCCATTAGCTTCTTGTCTAAAATAAATGTTACCTTCAAAATCAGTTCCTATTGGTAATCTTTTTTCCTTACCCATAGATTCAATTTCAGGTATTGCTTCCGTAATTAAATAATGATGTTCCATAGGCTGTACTGGTAAATTAATTCCAGCAAGTTTACCCACTTCTCTTGCCCAAAGACCCCCTGCATTAATAACTATTTCTGCATTTATATTTCCTTTATCAGTTATTACATTCCATGTTCCATCATTTTTTTGTTTAGTGTCCATAACCAATGTATTAGTGTAGTATTTTCCTCCATAAACTTTAGCAGCTTTTGCAAAAGCATAAGTTACTCCTGACGGATCAACTTCTCCATCGATAGGATCCCACAACGCTAATAGATATTTTTTAGGATCAATTAGTGGATGTTTTTTTTTAACTTCTTCAAGAGAAATAAATTCTTGATCAAGACCCATATATCTTGCTTTAGATCTTTCTCTTTTCAAATAATCTGACCAAACTTCATTAGACGCTAAATAAAATCCTCCACTTGGTTTAAAACCAGTTGAATGTCCAGACTCTTTTTCAATTTCTTTATAAAGACCAATCGTATAGGCCATCATTCTTGAAATGTTTGGATCAGAAGAAATTACATGTACGTTGCCTGCTGCATGCCAAGATGAGCCAGAAGTTAATTCTTTTCTTTCAAGTAAAACACAATCTTTTAATCCAAACTTAGATAAATGATATAAAATAGAGCAACCTACTACTCCTCCACCGATTACAACTACCTTGGCGTGTTTTTCCATTAATATAAATTATAATGTTTTTGCTGCGTCGGTGTTATGTTTTTTTAAGGTTTTGTCAGTACCATGCGCGTAATGTTTAGACATGTCGGGACGATATTTGTATGAAATAGGCTTTCTACCTAAGGCAACTGCCATTTCACGTACATGATGAGGTTCTGCGCCACAACAAATTCCAATAAAGTTTATTTTTTCCCTCACGCATTCTTTTGCAAACTCAGCCATTTCAAATCTGTTACAATACAAATTATCTAATGCCACAGGAAAAGCATTCCCGCCAGGAATACAATCACATCCTTCGTCAATTTGATTTAAAAAACCTGGATTTTGTTCAGTTGTTCTATATGGAACAGGTAAAGCTGCAACATGGCACGAAACACTTTTTCTGATTTCTGGCAAAAGTTTCATGGTCATTTTTGGTCCTCTAAAACAATTTAACCCAACAACATCAGCGCCATTATCCTCTAAAATTTTACATGCTTCACCAGGAGAAGTACCTTCTCTAGTTTTACCGTCGCGTCTAAACGCATAATTGCACACTGCGATTAATCCAGCATCTTTTATAGTTTTAAGTGCTATTTTTAATTCTTCTACCCAAGTAATCGTTTCAGCAATGATAAAATCAACACCAGCCTCTTTTGCCCAAGCAACTTGTTCTTCGAATATTTTTTGACATTCAACATTACTTTTTTTGTCATTTGGATCATAAACATTTGTATTAGAAATATTTCCAGCCACCAATAAATTTAAATCTTTAAATTCATTTCTTGCATCCTTTGCAATCTTTAGAGCATTTTTTTGAAGTGGTTCAAGAAGTTTTTCTTTTCCAATTATTCTTAATTTTTCCCTATGTCCATAATAGGTAAATGCTTGAACAACATCGCTACCAGCTCTGATGAATTCTCTATGTAGCTGAGAAACTACTTCTGGATGTTCTAAAACTACTTCTGGGACAAAAGCTCCAGCTTGTAAATAACCTCTTCTTTCCATTGCAAAAAGGTAACCCTCTGCACACAATATTGGGCCTTTATTAAGTCTTTCTATTAAATTTTTCATCATTTACGATAGCTAACCATATTTTTAATGAATTTAAAATATAATTGTTTGATAGTAAAATTGCTGATAATTTAATGTGATGGCACAAAAAGACGTAGGAAACAAGATACCAATTTATAAACTTAAAACCACAGAAGAGGTAATGAAGTATTACGACGAGTGGGGAGATAAAAATAAATACGACAAAGACATGGTTGAATGGAATTATACTGGCCCAAAAGAAACAGTTGAAGTTTTTAAAAAATATGCATTAAACAAAAAATTAAAAATATTCGATGCTGGATGTGGAACAGGACTCGTCGGTATTGAATTGAAAAAATTTGGTTATTCTAACATTGATGGAGCTGATCTATCTCAGAAATTGTTAGATTTGGTACCTAAAAATTACTATGAAAAACTTGAACAAATAGATCTAAATAAAAAACTTAAAATACAAGATAATATTTATGATGCAATTATGTGCGTGGGAACATTTACCTTTGGTCATGTTAAACCACATGCCTTAGATGAATTTTTAAGAATAACGAAAAACAAGGGTTTAATTTGTTTTACGATTAACGAAGGAATTTATAAAGAATATGGTTTTGATAAAAAGATTGAAGAATTAAAAAACAAAAAAAAATGGAACGTAAAAGAGTTTTTTAAATCTGACTATATTAAAAGCAAAGATGTAAATGCCTGGCTATGCTTAGCCGAAATAATTAAATAATTAAAATAAAATTATTTTAAAAATTTTCTATAAGTAAATATTACAGCAAATACTATAATTAAAGCAGCTATTCCTGACTCTCCAAGGCTGTTTAACAATGCAACTAAATTTGTTGTTACTTGTGAACCTAAAAAAGCTACATCAGGACCAAATAGTATTTCAGCAATAACTGAAACACCTAATAAAAGGACGCCCAACTCAATAAATTGCTTTAAATAACTTCTTATCTTTGTAATCCATGCATTCATAATAACTCCTTTCACTTCACTTTTTAATTGACCTTCCCAGTCCTAATTTTGGACTGGGAAGGCTTTAGGTTTTTAATCGTCAGTAATAATTATTAAGAGGGATACTAACGAAATTTAAATATCTATTTGTAAAAACCTAAAATAATAATAGCTGCTATTAAGCCGACTATTCCTGCATCACCTAGTGACTGAACTAGTCCAACTATATTGTCAGCTATGCCGCTCACGAATGGAACATTTCCACCAAGAAGCGAAACAACGATACCTAATCCAAGTAGAGAAATTACTACATGAGTTAGGCTTCTTACTGTACTTGAGAAACCTGCAAGCATTTTCATACTTAACACCTCCCTATAGTTAACTTGTTTAAACAAGTGCTAGCGAATCAACTATCACTAGCGTATGGGTCTTATTATCATACTATATATAGATAGCTAGCCAATTATCGTACTAAAAAATCAGTAAAATGGCCTTATTTTTCAGTTTTCCACACAATATTTACGGGGAAAAAAGATAGTTTTGGCCAATATACTCTATATATATAGAGTCAAATTCATTTAAAAATGAACCTTACTTACGCATATATTTTTTTAGCTCTAGGAATTGCTTTTGAGCTAGTTAGCACTAGCTTTTTAAAGGACACTAACGGTTTTACCAAACTTTATCCTTCATTGATATGTATAGCCGCTTTGTGTATTTGCGTTTATCTTTTGGCACATACAATGCAGTTTATTCCTGTTGGAATAGTTTATGCCACCTGGGCAGGCTTGGGTATAGTGGGCATAACAATAATTGCAATTATAAAATATAAACAAATACCAAATATACCAACTATCATTGGTCTTGCTCTTATAGTTATTGGCGTTGTAGTTGTTCATTTGATGAATGATATTGACGTTAAATAATGAAACAACTATTTCATGAAATTAAGATAAATACAAAAGGCCAAGGTTTGTATGATTTTACAAATGAAACTGTATCTTGGTTAAATAAACAGAAAATAGATAATGGAATACTAAATATTAATATATTACACACTAGCGCATCACTGGTTATACAGGAGAATGCTGACCCCGATGTGTTATATGATTTAAAGAATTTTTTTGATAAATTGGCACCAATGGATAATAAACTTTATAAACACACAACAGAAGGTAAAGATGATATGCCAGCACATATTAAGTCGGCACTTACAAATAATCAGATTACTTTGAGTATAAAAGATAAAAAGCTAATGCTTGGTACTTGGCAAGGATTATATTTATTTGAACATCGTTTAGAAAAACATACTAGAGTTTTGTCTCATCATTTAATGGGAAATTGAATATGTATAGTAGATTTGGACAGTTTATTGACGGAAAGTGGCAACAGTCTGAGAAAAAAGAGACTTATGACGTTATTAATCCTGCTACTGAAGAAATAATTGGAAAAGCTTCAAAGGCATCTTCAGCGGATGTTGACAAAGCTCTTAAATCTGCAGAAAAAGGTTTTGCTATTTGGAAAAAATTTTCACCATGGGATAGAGCATCCATAATTAGAAAAATAGCAGATCTAATGAGAAAAAAAAATAATGAATTAGCTAAATGGATGACACTAGAAACTGGAAAAACTATGGCGGAGGCACTAGCCGAAGTTAGTGGATCAGCTGATATTTTTGAGTGGAATGCAGAAGAAACAAAAAGAATTTATGGACAAACAGTACAAAGTAGATTTGAAAATACAAGAGTTATTATAAATTATGAGCCTGTTGGTGTAGTTGCAGCTTTGTCGCCATGGAATTTCCCTCTTGTTTTGGCTGCTAGAAAAATTTCAACTGCTTTAGCTGCTGGATGTTCAGTCATTTGTAAACCAGATGTAATTACTCCAGGAACAGTTATGGAGTTAGTAGACATTATTAATCAGTGTGGCGTTCCTCCGGGTGTTGTAAATTTATTGTCGGGAGATCCTCCATCAATAGCTTCGCAGCTAATTTCTTCAGATATAATAAAGAAAATTTCTTTAACAGGATCCACTAGAGTTGGTAAAATAATTTTAAGACAAGCAGCTGAAAAAATACAAAGAGTTACAATGGAATTAAGCGGACACGCTCCATTCATAGTTCATTCTGATGCAAATGTTGAGAAAGCAACAGATATGGCAATGGCTGCTAAATATAGAAATAACGGACAAGTTTGTATCTCTCCGAGTCGTTTTTATATACATGAAAGCAAAAAAGAGCAATTTGCTAAATCTTTCGTTGACAAAACTTTAAAACTAAAAATCGGAAATGGCATGGATAAAAACGTTCAGCTTGGACCTATAACCACAAAAAAAAGGTTAGAAGAAATAGAAAAACTTGTTGAAATAACAAAAAAAGAAGGAGCAAAAGTATTATGCGGCGGGAAAAGACCATCCGGGTTTAATAAAGGATATTTTTATGAACCTACTGTTTTTGATAACGTAAAGGATGATTTTACAATAATGACAGAAGAACCATTCGGGCCATTAACACCAATATTATCCTTTAAAAATTTTGATGAAGTGGTTAAAAGAGCTAACAACCAAGTTGCTGGTTTAGCGGCATATGTGTGTACTTCATCCATTGAGCTTGCAAACAAAACTTCAGATGCACTCGAAACAGGAATGGTTGCGGTTAATACACCATTCATTTCAAATGCGGAGACCCCATTTGGTGGAATAAAACAAAGCGGATACGGTAGAGAAGGCGGGGCCGTTGGTATTAAAGATTATTTAAATATTAAATATACACACTTAGGTTTATCAGGATAAATAATGCTAAAAATAGCCATCGTAGATAAAATTCATCAAGACGGTATAAATTTGTTAAAAAAAAATTCAAAATTTGAATTTGAGATTATAGAAGATTTGTCAAAAAAAAATTTAATATCTAAATTACCTAGCTTTGATGGAATAACATTACGTAGGGGTGTAATAGATGAAGAAATATTAAATAAATGCAAAAAGCTAAAAGTTATCTCTAGACATGGAGTAGGGTTTGATAACGTAGATACAAAATTTTTAAAAGAGAATAATATAAAGTTGCTCGTGACAGCAACAACGACCTCAGTATCGCCAGCAGAACATATAATGTTTATGATTATAAATATTTCAAAAGGGATAGACTTTTTTGATAAATCTGTAAGAAATGGCCAGTTTGGATCTGTTATGCACATGAATCATCAAACTTTTGAATTATCAACTAAAAAAATTTTAATTATTGGTTTTGGCAGAATAGGAAGGAAATTAATTAAACGATGTTTAGGTTTTGAAATGAAAGTTTACGTTTATGATCCATATGTAGAAAAAAATCTGGTAGAGACATCTGGTGGAATTAAAATTGACAATTTATCTGATGGCTTAAAAGAAGCAGATATAATTTCTTTAACCGTTCCCCTGACAAAAGAAACAAGCAATATGATTAATTTAGATAAAATGAAAATAATGAAGAAAAACGCAGTTATTATAAATACTTCAAGAGGAGGTGTTGTAAATGAAAAAGATTTAAATGAAGCACTTAATCAGAAAATAATTTATGGAGCTGGTTTAGATGTTTTTGAAAAAGAACCTCCGGACAACAATAATCCTTTATTGAAAAATCGAAGAGTAGTATTGAGTCCACATGCTGCCACTTTTACACCTGAATGCTTATCAAAAATGAGCATTGAGACTGTTCAAAATATTATTGATTTCTTTGATAATAAACTAAATAAAAATTCACTAGCCAAGATATGATTAACAATCTAACGTGTTAATTTTTTCCCACTCAGTAATCAAATCTTTTTTGGAAAAGTTTTCTTTGGAATTAAAATCCTTTAGTTCTTGTTGTTTTAACTTTAGATAACTAGTTATATTTTTTTCCCCAAAAGCTGATAATAAAACTTCACTACTACTTAACTGTTCTAATGCTTCTTCTAAATCGGAAGGAAGTTTTTTTAAATTTGGATAATTATCTCCATCAGTATACATATTTATAAACAAAGGTTGTCCAGGATCACGTTTCTTGTTCATGCCATCAATTCCTGCAGCAATAATACCAGCTTGAAGAAGGTAAGGATTAGATGAACCATCCATTAGTCTTAACTCAAATCTACCCGGGTCGGGTATTCTTATCATGTGAGTTCTATTGTTTCCCGTATAAGATATTTTGCTTGGTGACCATGTTGCCCCTGAAAGAGTAGCGGGCGCATCAATTCTTCTATAACTATTGATTGAAGGGTTAAAAAAGGAACTTAATGCCTCTCCTGAATGTAAAATTCCTCCCAAGAAATTATAGGCCAATCTTGTTAATCCTAATTTATCTCCTTTATCTAAAAATAAATTTTTATTTCCACTCCATAAGGAAATATGTGCATGGCAACCGTTACCAGTTAAATTTTCAAATGGCTTTGGCATAAATGTAGCTCTTAAACCGTGTTTTTCTGCTATAGTTTTAACCATAAATTTAAAAAATACATGTCTGTCAGCTGTACTTAAGCTATCGGTATAGTCCCAATTCATTTCAAACTGACCATTAGCATCTTCATGATCGCTTTGGTAAGGTCCCCAACCTAAAATTAACATCGAGTCACAAATTTCTTTTATTAAATCATATTGGCGCATAAGAGCAGATTGATCGTAACAGGGTTTTGATTGAATATCTCTCTTGTCGGCAATGGCCGTTCCATCACTATTTATTAAAAAATATTCGCACTCAACACCAGATTTTAAAACCATATTATTTTTTGAAAGTTTAGAAATTTGGTTTTTTAACATTACTCTTGGTGAAGCTTCTACTGGTTTTCCGTTCATCCATAAATCAGAAGCTAGCCAACCTACTTCTTTTTTCCAAGGGAGTTGAATTAAACTTTCTGGATCAGGAATAGCAAACATATCTGCATCCGCAGGAGTCATGTCAAGCCAAGTTGCAAACCCAGCAAACCCAGCTCCATTTTTTTGCATATCTTTAATAGCTGTTGCTGGAACTAATTTTGATCTCAATACACCGAATAAATCTACAAAACTAATTAAAAAATACTTTATTTTTTTTTGTTTTGCTATTTTTGATAAATCTTTTGCCATAAAATAAATTAATTATAAAATTAAGTCTTTGTAAAGTATTAATAAAGCAAAAAGAATGATGACAAAAGCAAGATAAAGTCCATACTTAGCTTTTGGCCAAGCAATTCTTGCCATTTTGTAAGGAACTTTATTTTTATTTTCTTCTTTATTTTCTTCTTTATTTTCCATAGCTATTTTTGATTGATTTAAATAAGGGCGCTGATTTAATCAGCGCCCAAATTTTTATTGTTTTAAATTAACAGTCGGTAATATTTTTCTTATAGTCGTTTGCACCAGGTCTTTTTCTAGATAACTTTTGCTGTTCTTCAGCCTCTCCAGTTCCTGTAAAAATATGGAACGCAACCCAAAAAACTACTGCAATTGTTAACCAAAGCCATTCTGTACCGATAAAGGGATAAACTGCTCCTGCCACTTCATCAGCACTTAGGTGTTTAACCCAACTTGTTACTGTAGCCATAATTTATTCCTCCTTTATCTACTTGCAGAAGCAACAGCTTTTTCGTCTTTATTTGCTGCTTCCATTATATTGTAGTCAAGACCTGCTAGTTCTACTTCTCGAGGTATACGTAATTTACCTGCTCCATGTAGAATTTTAGCTAAGACCCAACCTGGTAAGAATCCTAGAACACCAAACATTATAAATGCTCCGATTATCATTCCTATAGGATTGATTGCTGCGTATCCTAATCCTTCGTATCCTGATGAAGGATAGCCCCATAGTACGAAACCACAAATTATAAGTCCGACAACCCCAGCATAACCATGCACGGCAACTGCGCCAACCGCATCATCAATTTTAAATCTTCGCTCTACCCAATAATGCATTTTGTATGCAATATAAGTTCCAATCCCTGCAATAATTAGTGATTGAAGTGGATGATATAAATCATTTCCAGCAGAAGCAGTGATGATACCAGCTAGTCCACCTGAATACGTCCAGAATGGATCGCCTTTTGATACCCAGTATCCAGCCAATAATCCTCCAGATAAAGATAACAAAAATGTCATAGTAATACCACTAAGCGTTGTTGGTGTTACATAGATGTTTGTTGCAGTAAAGAATGTTACTCCTTTCATTCCATACTCCGGCCCTAAATCAAATATAGGTATATTACACGCTGCGTAAAAACCCCAGAAACCTGTATAAATTAAAAATAAACCTATACAAACTAACCAAGGATTTCTTGGCCCAATGTTTCTTGGTTCTCCACTCGAAGAAAATTTTCCGATACGTGGTCCTAATACAGCAAGAACACCTAAAGCAAAACCTCCGGCGCATGCATGAATTACTCCAGACGCATATGCATCGTGATACCCTAAAAGTTTAAGCATCCAACCATCGAAGTGCCAGCCCCAAGCAGCATCAATTGACCAAAATACTGAACCAATTGCAATTGCTAAAATACCAAATGCAAAAGTTGTAATTCTTTCAATTATTGCTCCTGAAACGATTGAAGCAGCTGTCCAAGAAAATAGTAAGAACGCTGCCCAGAATACTCCATTAATATGGTCGTTCAAATTTACTGCCATTACCGGACTCATAGGATTAGCAAGTTCGTTTGCTCCAAAACCGCCACCTAAAACTAAACCAGTACTCTCAGTCATTATCGACGGAGCGATACCTGGTCCAGTTGGAAATGCCCAATAAATCCACCAGCCAAAGAAAAACCACGTAACTGTTACCAAAGGTATCAGCATAGTATTTTTCATTAACGTGTGTTGGTGATGCTTATAACGTGATGCTCCAACTTCATACATACAGAAACCCACGTGAATTAAAAACATGAGTACTACTGTGATCCAGTAGTAAAATTCTGTAAATATAGTAGTAAGAGCGCCTAATTGATCAGTCATAATTAACCTCCCTTAATAAATTGGAATTATTCTATGTTGTGCGACAAGTAGTACAACAATGCAGAATTGTTGTTTATGAAGGTTTATTGAATTTAAAACAACCAAGGATTGTATGATTTTTAGAATTTTTTGTAAGCTTTTTTTAAATCTACAAGCGGATGATTAGGAGACATTTGAAATTTAATTAATAGTTCGCGTGCAATCATATCTCTATCTTGCTGGTTATCAGGTAATTTTATTTTTTTTGGAATTGTTACCCATCCATTTGCGTTTCTACAAAAAACAGCTGGACGACCTTCTTCATAACCCATATGAACATCTTCTAACCAATTTAGGTCATCCCAACCCATTTGTTCAATATATTTTTTAAGAAAAGGAGTTACTTTTTTATAATCCGGCAATAAATTTACATCATATCTATAACCTATATGCTGCCCGATCATTTTTTCTCTAGCGCTCTCTTTTTCTTTAGATTTAGCGATTTTTTTATTTTTTTTCTTAGTCATAACTAATTAAATTTTATGGAAATCATCTACTCCCACAGTATGATTGGTTCCCGTCAGTGGAACTTTTGCTAACGCAGAAGCTTCCATTGTTAAAGCTGCTAAATCTTCTGGTTCTAAAGAATGAACATTAGTTTTACCACAAGCACGAGCTAGTAATTGTAATTCCAAAGCCATTGTATGTAAGTAATTATAAACTCTTAAAGCTGCATCATCAGGGTTTAATCTTTTTCTTAATTTGGGATTTTGTGTTGCCACACCAACTGGACAACGCCCTGTGTGACAGTGGTAACAGTGTCCGGCTTTAACTCCCATTTCTTTTTCAAAATCAACTCCTGGGATTTCTTTATTACAATTTAGAGCTATCATTGAACCAGTTCCAATAGCTACCGCATCAGCACCTAAAGCCAAAGCTTTTGCTAAGTCAGCTCCATCTCGAACACCACCAGCATAAATTAAAGTTACTTTTCCAGTTTGACCAACATCATCTAAAGCTCTACGAGCTTCACGAATTGCTGCTATGCCTGGAATACCGGTATTTGCTGCAGCAATATGAGGTCCAGCTCCAGTAGATCCTTCCATTCCATCTAAATAAATTGAATCAGGATCACATTTTGCTGCCATACGAACATCGTCATAAACTTTAGCAGCTCCTAATTTTAATTGTATTGGAACTTGATTGTTTGTTAGCTCTCTTAATTCTTGCACTTTTAAAAAAAGATCATCTGGTCCTAACCAGTCAGGATGTCTCGCTGGAGAAC
>Ga0310344_10001779_pt1 | contig 16343 bp, 13 predicted proteins | sample HC15DNA20200_MG_FD_203801 | JGI IMG/M metagenome (GOLD analysis project Ga0310344, IMG submission 203801) | Marine microbial communities from station ALOHA, North Pacific Subtropical Gyre - HC15-DNA-20-200_MG | ecosystem: Environmental > Aquatic > Marine > Oceanic | place: Pacific Ocean: North... | reverse complement strand
CTTATATTATCTTTGAGATCTAAAATAAATCCTGAATTTTTCTCTATTTTCTTATTCAATAAGTTTAATGAAGTTTTATCCATTCTTTTCCTTAGTCAAATTATGTTTTAACTGAAAAGTGCTATCTTTCAATGGAGTCAAAAATCCATTGCTTTTCTTGATATCAACCTTTCCATTTAAATCTAATACATTTTGCCCTTTAATTGTCACGAATAAATCTGCAATACCATTCAAATTGGTATTATCAAGTAAAGCAAAATGTATATTACTACCATTTACGTATAAATCTAATTCTGGTTCCAAAATTTTAGTGAAATCTATTTGACCTGTAATTTGCAAATTAAGTTCTTTCTGAAACTTTAATCTTACTTTAGGGTTAGTAACTAAACCATCAAGATTAATAGATCCAATGTTATCTTTAACTTTCAGCTGTAAACCCAAATCTCTAATTGGTTCTGGCTTCAAATCAGCAGGAAATGTTTTAAGATCCATTTTGCTATTTTTGACATCTACAAAACCATTCAATAGAGGCAAGTCGCCTTTTTGTTTTTCATACAGTAAATCAAGGGAAGAACTTTCTTTTATTTTCATTTTTATGTTTTCTAATTCTTTATTTAATTGTTTTATCTTTTCAGAATCTTTATCCTCTATTTCAGCTTTTTTTCTATTATACCTAGCTTTAATAATATTCTCTCTAATTTCACTATCTTTGGTATAGCCTATCGAATCAACATCATCAAACAGTGCTCCTATATAGCTAGCATTGAAATCTATTTCTGATAACAAGTGAAGCTTAAAAGAGTCGAGTGAAAATTTATTAGAAGGATTAAAGTAAGCATTCCCAGTAAACTCGAAAATAATTGGACAATCAACTATATATGAGCCTAAATAATATGTACAATCACCATCAACAACATTTCCTTTACTTTTGCTAGCTGTTTGAATAAATATTTTTGGTAAATACTTTCTAGCAAGATTACCCATTGGTAAATCTTCCTTTTTGGTATCAATATCTTCTAAAAATGAATCATTAATATATTGAATAGACTGAAGATTTGCTATTGGGCGCTCAATATCTATATCAACTTCATCAATAATTCTTTTATCAATCTCTTCATCTCTTATTAGTTTGGAAGCGAGGTAAAATATATCTCTGATCGATATTTCAGATTGAATATTTGCTCTTTCAATTGAAAGTATGTTCGTTGCTAGACTATCTGATTTGTAATAAAATTTTCCACTAGCTGTTTCTACATTTAATGAAATTTTACCACTCTTTTCAAGGTCTAGGTAAAAAGAAGGTTCATATACGGTAACAAAGTAATCTTCAGCAATTTCCCTATCATTGAGAGCGCCATCAAATGTATATTCTACACCAGAAGAAAGCTGCTGATAAACAATTCCTGCTGCTATAATAAATAAGAGTAGAAATAATATAAATAAAGCATAGAAAACCTTTAGGATAGTTTTATAGATACTCATTGCATCAAAAACTAACAATTAATATCTAAATAAAAAATCTAATCTTCTTCTACGACTTCAAAATCAGCTTCTTCAATTTTTTTATCATCTTTTGCTTTATTATCACCTTCTGGCACATCTGCTTCAGGTGAATCTTTAGATGACTGATACATGCTTGAAGCTTTTGTATTCCATACAGAATTAAGATTATCAATTGCTGATTTAATATCTTCAACATTAGTTGATTTATTTGCTTCTTTTAATCTATCTAATGCTTCATTTAAATCTTTTTTATCATCATCGGTTAATTTATCATCCAGATCTTTCATTTGTTTTTCTGTTTGATAAATCAACTGTTCCGCTTGATTTTTTGTATCAATTTGTTCTTTCTTTTCTTTGTCTTCTGATTCATGTTTTTTTGCATCATTAACCATCTTTTCAATTTCTTCATCAGAAAGACCGCTTGATGCTTCTATGCGAATGCTTTGTTCTTTTCCAGAGGCTTTATCGACCGCTTTTACATTAAGAATGCCATCAGCATCAATATCAAAAGAGACTTCAATTTGAGGAACTCCTCTTGGAGAAGGAGGTATACCATCTAAATGAAAACGACCAATGGTTTTATTATCAACTGCCATCTGTCTTTCACCTTGGACAACAATAATCTCTACAGCTGGTTGATTATCTGCTGCCGTACTAAAAATCTGAGATTTTTGTGTTGGAATTGTAGCATTTTTCTCAATCAACGGTGTGGAAACACCCCCAAGGGTTTCAATACCCAATGTTAAAGGAGTTACATCAAGCAACAATACATCGTCTACATCACCAGCAAGAACGCCTGCTTGTATTGCAGCCCCTAGAGCAACTACTTCATCAGGATTAACACTTTGGTTAGGACTTTTTCCAAATATTTCTTTTACCTTTTCTTGAATGCAAGGAATTCTCGTTGATCCTCCAACAAGAATGACCTCATCTATATCTTTTGCAGTTAATTTTGAATCTTTTAACGCTTGTTTACATGGACCAACAACTCTTTCAACAAGATCAGAAACTAATTTTTCAAAATTTGCTCTAGTTAAACTTGTATTTAAATGTTTAGGCCCAGAAGAGTCAGCAGTAATAAATGGTAAATTGATTTCAGTTCTTGTTGAAGAAGAAAGTTCTTTTTTAGCATTTTCTGCAGCATCTTTTAAGCGCTGCAATGCCATTGGATCTTCACGCAAATCAATCCCTTCTTTTTCTTTAAAATCATTAGCTAACCAATCAACAATCTTTTGATCAAAATCATCTCCACCTAATCTTCCATCACCATTACTAGCATTAACCTCAATTGATTGACCTTCATCATTGACTATATCTAATATAGAAATATCAAATGTACCACCGCCTAAATCAAATACAGCTACTTTCTCATCTTTCTTTTTGTCTAAACCGTAAGCCAATGATGCAGCTGTAGGTTCATTAATAATTCTTTTAACATTTAAGCCAGCAATTTTCCCAGCATCTTTAGTAGCTTTTCTTTGAGAATCATTAAAATAAGCAGGAACTGTAATAACAGCATCAGTTACATCTGATCCTAAATGTTGTTCAGCCATTTGTTTCATTTTTTGTAATACCATCGCACTTATTTCCTGCGGTTGATATTCTTTATCGTTGGCTTTAACAACTACTTTTTGACCTTTTGCAGATATATCATAAGGAACTTCTTTTGCATCTTTTTTAATCTCAGCAGCAGTTCTGCCAATAAATCTTTTGATTGAATAAATTGTATTAATTGGATTGGTTACTGATTGTCGTTTTGCTGGCTCCCCAACTAAACGATCACCTTTTTCTGTAAAAGCAACAACAGAAGGGGTTGTTCTTCCTCCTTCAGGGCTTGTGATAACAGTAGGCTCTCCACCTTCCATTACAGAAACACAAGAATTTGTTGTACCTAAATCTATTCCAATAATTTTTCCCATAATTTCTCCTATAAAATTTATTTTTTGATTTTATTGTTGCAAAGACTATGCCAACAGTATATATATGTCATATTGGTATAGAAATATGACAATATGGCTTAAATTAAGATATTTTATAAATTTAGAAGCTTTCCATCAGATAATTCCATCTTCTGATGACCAATATCAAAAACTTTATTATCGTGAGTAGCAATGATAAAAGTTAATTCGAAATCTTTATTTAATTTTTTAAATAAATCGATCAATTTTAAAGCATTTTTTTCATCTAAATTTCCAGTTGGTTCATCTGCTATAACAATAGATGGCTTATTAATTATAGCTCTCATAACAGATACTCTTTGTTTTTCTCCACCAGACAAATCTAATGGAAATGCATTTTCCTTATTGGATAGTTGAAAATATTCAAAAAGTGTATCCAAAAAATTATGATCAATTTCTTTATTTGATATAAATGCTGGTACACAAATATTTTCGGTAACATTTAATTCTGATATAAGATTATGAAATTGAAAAATAAAACCAATATGATTATTGCGAACCTCTGAAAAATCATCATAGTCCTTTAAATTTTTATTATTGATAGTAATATCGCCACTATCCTGTGTATCTAAAGTGCCTAACAAACTCAAAAGAGTAGATTTTCCTGATCCAGAAGGACCTTTTATAGTTAAGATAGATCCTTTCTTTAAATCAAAAGAAATATCTTTTAAAACTTCTAACTTACTCTTCCCATCACTATAGGATTTTTTAAGATTTTTTACTGATAATATCATATGTTTTTATTAATTAGTATTATAGGATTGATTTTTCTCATCAACAATAAAGGAAGAGATACAAAAATTCCAATAATAATTATTGAAAAAGATAACAATATAGAAATTTCTTTAAAACTAATTTCCATTGGAAGCCTATCTATTAAATAAAATTCTGGGTTTAAAACAATAAATCCGAATTGATTTTGCAGAATCACAATTAATAATGCTGATAATATCCCACAAACAATAGCAGTAAGAGACAATAGATATCCATAAACAAGAAATATCATTGATATACTTCTCTCATTCATGCCAAAAGCATTGAGAATTGCCATTTCCCTAGTTTTCTTTGTAGAAATCTGTACAATTGAAGATGACAAATTAAAAGAAGCGACAATAATAATAAGAAGCAAAGTAAAAAAGGTAATTTTTTTCTCTATTTCTGTTGCATCAAAAAGTTGTCTATTTCTATCTTGCCATGAAATTAGCTTATTTTTTGAATATTTCTTTTGCAATATGTCAACATTACCTAATAATTCTATCCCGCTTAATTTATCTGGAAGATTATCTTCATCAAATGCACCAAAAACTAGAAATTCATCAGATCGCAAAATTCTATTTTGATATATATCTTTCACAAAAAACTGTTGGTTTTTAATTACTGCTAAACTATTAATAGAAATATTTGTATCATATATAGAGACTGAATCTCCAATACTTATATTCATACGCTCAGACAAAGATTTTCCTATAATAATATCATTTTTATTCATAGAAGTATCATTAGATCTATTTAAATCATAAAAATTGTCAATTTTATCTGGAAAAATAGTTTTTAATTTTATTAATGATTGTTTTTTATTATTTAGAATAAAAAATTCTTGTTCATAAAATGGTGAATACTTGAAATCATTGTTAATATTTGTTATAGAATCTTTATTTGAATCTAATAAAATATAATCTCCATATATTTTCTTAGTTTCATTTCCTAACACATCTTGAAATCCATTTAAAACAGCGAGAGACAATACAATAGATATTGATCCAATAAATAGACCAAGAAATGAAACAATATTTATCATTTTCCCTTCTAATAAGTTTCGTGATATCAAAAATCTTTTCGCTACTAGAAAAATTATATTCATTAGTTTTTAAGAATCCTTGATGGGTTAATAGATAATATTTGTGAAAGCGCAAACGATGAAAATATTATGCTAGACACTATACTGACTCCTACAATATAAAAAGATTCTTTTACGCTAAATGCCATAGGTAAATAACTAACAAAATATATATTCTCTGGCAGTGAAATAATATGAAATTGCTCTTGTAAAACAACAACAAGATAAGACAAAATTATTCCCAAGACAGATCCAATCAAAGCTAATAAAATACCTTGTAGTGTAAACATAAATGCTACTTTTTTATTTGACATTCCATATGTTTTCATGATTGCAAGATTAAATCTTTTCTCATAAAAAAGAATATTAATTGAGCTCAAAAGATTAAAATAAGATACTAAAGCAATCAGACTAAAAATAAATATAATTGGCCATTTCTGAGTATTGATCCATCTAAATAATTCAGCATGTCTATCTTTTAAATCAATTTGATAAAATGGTAAATCTAATTCATTGAAATTGATTGACTTATCAAAAATCATCCAACCGCTAATATGATTTTCAAGTTGAAAATAAGACTGAATTGCACTTAAAGACATAAAAATCAAACGTGAATCGTAATCATAAATACCAGAAGAATAAATATCTTCAATTTTTAAAAACAAAAATTTATTGTTATCGAGAATTGATTTATTTGATAAAGGATTTACCAAGATTAATGGGTCACCTTTTTTAACTTTTAATTTATTAGCTAACTCCTTACCTATAATGACATCATTAAAAGTAAGTTTTTCATGATTAATATGCTGCAAAAGAGAAAAATGACCCAAATCGTTCTTTTCTAAACCATAAACAATAATATTATTACTATTGTGTTTTGATTTTATTACTGCAGGTTTTTCAATATACTCAAATATTAGAGATTCATTATTTTGAACTACATTTGGCAGTGGAACGTCTGATTTATTGAAAGTATCTTCAAATAAATTGTTCACTGTAGAGTATCCATTGATATTGGACAATTTATCAAAAACTTTATTTTCAAAACCTGAAACTGAACTTAATACTATGCTAAGCGATGCAATACCAATTGCTAAACTAACGATTGATACGATATTTGTTATTCTGAAAAAAAAATTACTCTGTTTAGATAAGAATAACCTTTTTAAGACAAGGAATATAAAATTCATTTCTTTGATTTTAATGTTGGGAAAAGAATAGCATCTCTAATCCATCGTGTATCAATAAACAACATTGCTATACGATCAATTCCAATACCAACACCAGCAGTAGGAGGCATGCCTGTTTCAATAGCTTCTAAGAAATTTTCATCAACTGGAAAAGCTTCTTCATCGCCATCTTTTCTTTTCTTTGATTGATCTTCAAATCTAGCTCTCTGATCTATTGGATCATTGAGTTCAGAAAATCCATTAGCAAATTCCATACCTGCAATAAACAATTCAAACCTTTCTGTAAAATTTTTATCTCCATCACGACTTATTTTAGCCAAAGGAGAGATTTCTACAGGATGATTAATCACATAAGTTGGATTAATTAGATTTGGTTCAATTTTTCTTCTCATGATTTCATCAATCATTTTAGCCAAACCATCACTTTTTTTGATTTTTAAATCTAATTTTTTGCATAAATCGAAAACTGACTTCTTATCACTTAAATCTATAGAAGCGCCAGTATGTTCCTTAATTAATTCTCCCATTGTTTTTCTTGCAAATTTTTTAGAAAAGCTAATTTTATGACCATCCCAAGAAATTGTTTTCATGTTTAAATCTTTTGCTATTTTTTTAAACATTTTCTCAACAAAATCCATCATAAAATTATAATCCGCATAAGCTTGATAGCACTCTAACATAGTAAATTCAGGATTATGACTACGATCAATTCCTTCATTTCTAAAATCTTTTGACATTTCGTAAACCTTTTCAAATCCACCAACAATTAGCTGTTTTAAATAAAGTTCGGTTGCTATTCTTAGATAAAATTCTTGATCTAAAGCGTTATGAAATGTTTTAAAAGGTTTAGCATTTGCGCCTCCATATATAGGCTGCAGAACTGGAGTTTCAACCTCTATATAACCATTAGCGTTTAGAAAATCTCTAATTGAATTAATAATTTTAAATCGTTTAACATAATTTTCTTTTGTTTCTGGATTTATAATCAAATCTAAATAACGTTTTCTATATCTTAATTCTTTGTCAGATACCAAATTATACTTTTCACCATCTTTTTCTTTAATATCAGGTATAGGTCTAAGATTTTTACTGAGAATAGTTAATTTTTTAGCTTTAACAGTCACAGCTCCTGTTTTAGTAATAAAAACTGTTCCGGTAACTCCAATATAGTCGCCTATATCCATTAACTTAAAAAGAGCATAGAGGTCATCTCCTACATCATCTTTTCCAATATATAGTTGAACTCGCCCTGATTCATCTTGAATATTGCTGAATGCAGCTTTTCCCATATTTCTTAGAGACATTATTCTTCCTGCAACAGAAATTTTTTTATCAACCATATCTTCATTTATATCGCTTGCAGAGTGAGTAAGTTTAAATTCATATGGATAAGGATTTACGCCTAAACCACGAATTTTATCTAATTTTTCTAAGCGAGCTTTTAGGATTTGTTCTAAACTTTTATTTTCCATTGTTAATAAACTTATTTCTTTTTTTCCATTTTATCTAATAAATAACTATATATAAAATCATCAATATCTCCATCCATAACACTTTTTACATTCCCAACCTCAAACTTTGTACGATGATCTTTTACCATGTTATATGGATGAAAAACATAAGAACGAATTTGGTTTCCCCAAGCAATATCTTTCTTGTCACCTTCTAATAATTTCTTTGATTCTAGATTTTTTTCCAGCTCAATTTGATAAAGCTTTGATTTTAGAACTTTTAAAGCCTGTTCTTTATTTTTGTGTTGAGATCTTTGACTTTGACATTGTGCGACAATACCTGTAGGAATATGTGTAATTCTAATAGCAGAATCAGTCTTGTTTACATGCTGACCTCCAGCTCCACTCGATCTGAATGTATCAATTCTTAAATCTTTTTGATTAATCTCTATATCTACATTTTCATCAGCTAAAGGGTAAACAAAAACAGATGCAAAAGAAGTATGTCTTCTACTGTTTGAATCAAAAGGAGAAATTCTAACCAACCTATGAATTCCAATTTCTGATTGCAACAATCCATATGCATAACTACCAATAACTTCAATCGTACAATCTTTTATTCCTGCTTCATCTCCAGATTGAAAATCAATGGTATTAAATTTAAAATCTTTCGATTCTCCCCACATAGAATACATTCTATATAACATTTGTGCCCAATCTTGACTTTCTGTACCTCCTGCACCTGGATGAATCGATAGAATTGCATCTTTAGAATCATTCTCTTCGTTTAGAATTAATTTTAACTCAAATTCCTTAATTAATTTGGAGAAGTTTTCTAATTCTATTCCAAATTCAGATTCAGTGACTTGGTTGTTATTCAAAAAATCATAAAGCACTTCTATATCATCAGCCTTTTGAGATAATGTCTTTCTTAATTCAATATCTTTCTCAATAATAGATATCTCTTTCATTAGAGAAGCTGTTTTTTTATTATCTTTCCAGATGGAAGGATCAGATGTTTTTTCTTTTAATTGATTAAGCGAAGCTTCTTTGCCTTCTAGGTCAAAGATGCCTCCTAATTTGACTAAATTTCTCTATCAGAGAATTATATTTTTCTTTTAAATCCATGTACTAATTAAAAATCCAATAGTAAGCAATATACCTGTTAAAAAATGAATACCAATAGTAGAAACATTTACAATTAATAACTCATATGGAAGTTGCTGAAGATTCGCATCTTCTTTTTCCCACTGGTCTAACCAAGCGTAACCTTTCTTCTGAGCAAAATTAAATATAAGCACAGGAATTAAAGCAATTAATGCAAATAAATTGTTTGTATATATAGATGCACCCAAAATTATTGCAAAAGACAATAACATTAAATTTTTCCAAACATTAAATGGAGTTCTATAATTTGCTTTTTCTCCAGGCCCTGCTAATCTTACCACCCAACTATTCTTTTTAGCTGCTTTATCTGCATTATAATCTTGAAAACAGTTTATAAATAATACTAATGCAATAAGTATTCCAACAGGCAATGAAAATAATAAAGTAGTAATAGGGTCAACGGCTTGATTTTGCATGTATGCCGCACCATAAACCATTAAAGGGCCAAATCCAATAAAAACTGCCAAATCTCCCAGTCCATTATAAGCCAACCTTAAAAAACCAGTGTACATTATGCCAAGGAAAACACCAATCAACCCTAAATACATCAAAATTGACATGGCAAAATAATTACCAAAAACTATATTGTTTAATTCAAGCCCTATGGCAATTGTAATAGCAAATGAAATTATAGAAACTATCAATGTGCTTGCAGGGGTTATAAGCCCTGATTGTATAGCTCTAGAACCACCATTAAAAGGACTAAATAGTTTATTCATTTCATCATTTCTTGATGTGTGATCAAAATAATCATTGATTACATTAGTTCCGATATGAGCAAATAATGCACCTACAAAAACTAACCAAAAAATTGACCAGTTAAATGTATCAAACTGATTATAAGCAATAGCGGATCCAAGCAATATCGGAGCAATTGTTGCAGTTAAAAATGGAGCTCTTATGATAGTTATCCAATATTTAATATTTCTAGAAAAATTACCGATCAATTGAGATAATAAACCTGGATTATTTTCTGGAAGCTCCATCCATTCAAACTGAGTGTCAGCATAGAAATCAACATATTTAATTGTAGTTGGTTTGATTTTATAATAACCAACAACATCATTAGCAATTAAAAAATCATCATGCATATATTCAGAAAATGCGTCAGTAACTTTTAAGATTAATTCTCTAGCTTTATCTTTTTCTGATTGATCAGTTATTTTTTTAGCAAATCCGTCAATTTGCAGTTCTTTAATCCCATCTTCTCCATCAGGCCTAACAACACATTGGATTTTTGGATTGAAAGCAATTTGAACAGCTTTTCTTGATGGATTAAAGGTAAAAAAATATATATCTAATCCATCATTTGCAAAATATACATTTGCAGCAGAAGGATTTCCTGAAACACTAGTTGATAATGTGAGAAAATTGGAACGATTTAACAAATCAAGAACTTTATCTTTTAACATATTTACCCCTCTTTAATGCTAATCAATTTTTCTTTTAACAATTTATTTAATTCATCTAAGCTAAGCGAAGAACTTATAAAATGTCCATCTTCAGCAACAGAAATTTTTCCAGTTTCTTCAGAAACAACAATTGCTAATGCATCACTGTCTTCAGATATGCCTAAAGCAGCTCTATGTCTAGTTCCCATTTCTGGATTTAATGTTTTACTTTCAGTAAGTGGCAATATGCATGCAGCAGCATCAATAGTATCTCTGTGAATAACAACAGCACCATCATGTAACAAAGACGATGGATTAAATATAGACATTATTAATTCAGGACTGAAAATAGCTTCAATCTTAACACCGTCATCACTAATATTCTTTAAAGAATTTTCTCTTTCTATTACTATAAGGGCTCCCCATTTATTTTTACATATTTCACTAACAGATGTAACAATTTCATCTTCAATAGATACTTGTTCAATTTGAAATATACTTCTAATAATTCTATTTTGACCAAGAGATGTTAATAATCTTCTTATTTCTGGTTGAAATAAAATAACAAATACCACAACCCAAACTGCCTGGAATAAATTCAATAACCAAGAAGTTGCTCTGAATCCTAAAATATTAACTAAAAAACCAGCAAAAAATAGAATCAAGAGACCAATTAACATTTGCCCACCTCTGGTGCCTTTAAAATAACTATATGAGTAAGAAAAAATTAAAGAAACCAATGCTAAATCAAGCAAATCAGTAAGTGTAAATTTTATAAAGCCTATCTCAAATAAATTCATAATATAATTTAATTATTTAAATGGTCTGAATTCAAAATTTTATTTGCAATTAAAAGGCATCTTTTTGCTTCTTTAACATTATGAACGCGAAATATTTTACAACCTTTCTGTAAAGCAATCGTGTTTGCGACAATTGTGCCTTGCAATCTATCGTTCTCATCTATATTTAATGTCTTGCCGATGAAAGATTTATTAGAAGCACCAATCAAAAATGGATATCCAATAGAAGTTAATTCATCTAATCTATTCAGAATTTCAAAATTATTTTCAACAGTCTTACCGAAACCTATTCCTGGGTCTAGAATAATATTTTTTCTATCAATGCCATTTTCAATAATGTAGTCTACCCTATCTAAGAGATGACATTTAATTTCAGATATAACATTATCATAGGTAGGGTTTTCTTGCATAGTTTTTGGATTACCTTTTATATGCATTAATACAATAGGACAACCTATATGTTTAGCAACATCCATCATTTTTTCATCAAATAACATACCACTTATGTCATTAATGATATCTGCACCAACTAAACATGCTTCTTTTGCCACAGCTGATTTAGTGGTATCAATCGATATTACTGTATCTGTTTTTTTTCTTAATTCTTCAATAACAGGAATAACTCTGGATAGCTCATCTTCTAAAGAAACAGGATCAGAAAATGGCCTTGTGGATTCTCCTCCTATATCAATAATATCAGCACCATCTTCAATCATTGATAAAGCGTGATTTATTGCTTTTTGAGTATCAAAATATAGACCGCCATCGCTAAAAGAATCAGGAGTGACATTTAGTATGCCCATTACCAGAGATTTCTTTTCTTTTGAAGTTAACCAATTGTTGAAATCAGATATATCCACTAATCAATTTCTTTTCTTTGGAATTTTTTTTCCTTTTAACAATAATTGAATATCTTTTTCATCAATAGTTTCATGAACTAATAACTCATTAGCCATTAGATGGAGAAGTTTAATTTTCTTTTTTAATATTTTATGAGCGTCAGATTGTGCAGTTTGTATAATCTTTACTACCTCATTATCAATTTCTTGAGCAGTCTTCTCGCTATAATCTCTATGAGACTGTATTTCTCTTCCTAAAAATATCTCTTCATTCTTTTTTCCAAAAGACATCGGGCCTAACCTATTACTCATTCCCCATTCACATACCATTTTTCTAGCAATGCTTGTTGCTCTTTCAATATCATTTGATGCACCAGTTGTTATTTCATTAAAAATCAACTCTTCTGCTGCTCTTCCCCCCATCATAACAGCAAGCCTACCCGTAATATATCCTTTTGAATAACCATGTTTTTCATCTAAAGGTAATTGCATAGTAACACCAAGCGCTCTACCCCTAGGAATAATTGTTACTTTGTGTACAGGATCCGCTCCGGATGTAAAAAGGGCAACAACAGCATGTCCTGCTTCATGATAAGCAGTAATTTTCTTTTCTTCTTCAGATAATATCATACTTTTTCTTTGAACACCCATTATTACTTTATCTTTTGCATCTTCAAAGTCTTCATTATCAACGCTTGATTTTTTCTTTCTAGATGCTAATAAAGCTGCTTCATTAACAAGATTTGCCAAATCTGCTCCAACCATTCCTGGAGTACCTTTTGCTATATCAAGCAAATTAACTGATTTCGAATTAATTTTAATCTTCTTTGTATGTATCTTCAATATGTCATGTCTTCCATTTAAGTCTGGTATATCTACAACAACTTGTCTATCAAATCTTCCTGGCCTTAACAAAGCTGAATCAAGAACATCGGGTCTATTTGTAGCAGCCATCACAATAGTATTATGACTATTTTCGAATCCATCTAATTCAACTAAAAGTTGATTCAATGTTTGTTCTCTTTCATCATGTCCTCCTCCAAGACCAGCTCCTCTTTGTCTTCCGACTGCATCTAATTCATCTATAAATATAATAGAAGGAGAATTTTTATGCGCTTGTTCAAATAAATCTCTAACGCGCGAAGCTCCAACACCAACAAACATCTCTACAAAGTCAGCGCCACTAATACTGAAGAACGGAACATTGGCTTCACCAGCAACAGCTCTAGCTAATAGAGTTTTTCCTGTGCCAGGAGGACCAACTAATAAAACTCCTTTAGGAATTTTACCTCCAAGTTTCTGAAATTTTCTTGGACTCTTAAGATATAATATTACTTCTTCTAGCTCTTCTTTTGCTTCTATGCATCCTGCAACGTCAGAGAATTTTACCTTCTTACGATTTGAAGAAAACATTTTTGCTTTACTTTTTCCAAAACTAAATACATTATTCATCCCGCTACTATTATTCTGCATTCTTCGAATCATAAATATCCAAAAAGCAATTAAAAGCAACCAAGGAGCAAAGCTCAATAACCAGCTTGTCCAATCAATCTTTTCTCCCTCAAAATTGTACTCGATTCCTGCTTGATCCCATATCTCTATTTGTCCAGAGTAATCTGATGGCAAATAAACTACAAATCTGGTTCTATCTTCAAATTCTGCGCCATTCTTATTAATGAGAACCATAGATTCTGACAATATTCCGTGAAATGAATTATCTTGTTCAATTGTAGCTTTTTCTATTTTCCCAGCTGAAAGAAGTTGTTGATAAGAATTATATGAAATTTCAATTTCATTATCTGTATCATTGGGTAAAATAGATAGAGTAAGAATTACAAAAAATGCCATTGCAATCCATACAAATAATCCAGAATCATTCGATTGTGGTTTTTGTTTTAAACCTTTTTTTTGTTTTCCTTTTGTTTTTGGCATAGGGCACAAATTTAATAAAAATGGATATTAAAGAAACTATTTCCTCAAGAAGTTTAATTTGGCAACTACTTTACTATCCTTAGTAATACGATATTTATTATTAATTCTTTCTCCTGCGACCCAAACAATATCATTATTATTACAAATTGCTAATATATCAGATTTTAGTATCGAAGATTTTTTTTGATCACTCAAATAATCATTAACCTTTTTAGTTCCTCTCATCCCAAGAGGTGTAAATTTGTCATTTTTATCGATACTTCGGATAAGTAGTTGTTTATCAAATTTTGAGGCATCGACATATTCGACTGATGAATCTTTAGAAAACCTATTAGGTTTCTTGTCATAGTTCCAAGTAAAATAAAAATTATCATTATCTACTTTTTTACCTGCTCCAACTTTACAATATATATTATTATTCTCTTTGCTCATCCTTAGAATAATAAATTCTCTATCTATATTGATAATGCAATTATTAATTATTTTGGTACTTCCTGTAATATTTTTTCTTAAGAAAGCTTTTAATTCTCTAAGTAAATTTTTTGAGAAATAAAATTTCTTTGTTTCTGAAGCAATAATTCTCAAAATACTAACTTGCATTAAGAAAGGTAATCCTAGAAAGTAATTTTTATCTATATAAATTATTTCTTTATCTATTTTTATATATTCTGAATTCATGAACTGATTCGTGGAAAAATGAATCACATCCTTAACATCATCAATCTTATTTTCTAAATCTTTAAATGGAATAGCAAGATTTGGCTTAATTTTTTCTAGCAATGGAACTACTTTCTTTCTTAAAAAATTTCTTGTTAATGATATATCATTATTAGTTGGATCTATACCATAAATAATCTTATTCTTTTTAGCATATGAATTAATTTCATCCTTTGAAATATCAATAAGAGGCCTGAAAATAATATTGTTTAAAGTTTTTATTCCCATAATTGAATCTAGACTGGATGAATTAAGAATTCTCATTAGTGCTGTTTCAATCTGATCATCAAAATGATGTGCAGTAACAATATAGTCTGCACTAATGTTCTTCCTAATTTTTTCCAATTCATTGTAACGCTTTTTTCTTAATCGAGATTCTATATTATTATTCAATACTTGTTTTTTCAAAACGACATTAGAGTATTCGATATTATTTTTATTACAATAGTTTGAGACAATTTTTGACATTTTTAAACTTTTTGAATGATAATTATGATTTATATGACATACAGAAATTTTACAATCTAAATTTGATTGATTTTTTACAAAAAAATCTAACATAACCATTGAATCAATTCCACCTGAAACAGCTAAAAGGAAATGTGGGGAATCATTTTTATAAGATAATGATTTGATTCTACTAATAATTCTATTCTTCATTTTTTAAGAAAGGATTGTGTTTCAATTCTTCCCATAGAGTAGTTTCTTCTCTATGGCCAGGCAAGAGTTTACAATCTTTTTTAAAGGAATTTACAAAAAAAGTTAATGATTGTTTCATATCAATAGGACTACCAAGAGGTAAATCTGTTCTACCAATAGAACCCTTGAAAATTAAATCTCCACAAAACACTAAATCTTCTATAATAAAACTAAGACTTCCAGGAGAATGTCCAGGATTAAAAATAATAGAAAATGTAAAATTTCCTATTGTAAGATTTTTTTCATTTTTATTAATCCAATGAGATACTTTAGGGCTTTCACCGGCAATATCAGCTACTCCCCAAAAATTTGCTGCTTTTTGAAAATTTTCAACAATAGGTTTTTCATATTCACATAGATACAAACCAATATCATATTCTTTGATAAAACTGGATGCACTAGCAATATGATCAAAATGAGCATGGGTTGCCAAAATCGCCAAAGGCTGCAAGCTATTTGATGTGATAAATGAATTAATTAAATCAAAACCAAATCCAGGATCAATAATAATACATTCATTATCATCATTGTATAAGATATATGCATTTTCATCCAGAAATTCTGTAACAATTCTTTTATAATACAACATTAGATCCTATCGAAGAAAAAGTCAGACAAAGAATTGATTTTGTCTTGATAGGAATGCGGATTTAAGAATCGAACTGTTGCAGCAATGCTTGAGAGAATAGAGTTTCCATCTTGAGGGGTAAAACAAAATCCAGTTACTTGATTGCCATTTCTAATATTAATAGAGTCTTCAACAATAACAGTTTGATTTAAAATTCTACCATATTGTCCTTGATCTCTTCCAAATGAAAAAACTTCATTGGTAGAGTGATGTTCGGTTAATGCAATTCTT
>Ga0310344_10001778_pt1 | contig 16343 bp, 17 predicted proteins | sample HC15DNA20200_MG_FD_203801 | JGI IMG/M metagenome (GOLD analysis project Ga0310344, IMG submission 203801) | Marine microbial communities from station ALOHA, North Pacific Subtropical Gyre - HC15-DNA-20-200_MG | ecosystem: Environmental > Aquatic > Marine > Oceanic | place: Pacific Ocean: North... | reverse complement strand
TAGTATTAGCAGATTCTTCTCAGTTTGTAGCTCCTGGTTATATCTGTGTTGAATTATTTGACAGTGATGGAAATGATGTGAGTGAAACAATTTACTATACAACAAACACTACAGCATCGAACACTTTATCAGGATTAACTAGAGGAACGGCTGCTCCTATTAATGGAGCTACTCCAGAGTCAACTACGGCAGCTGCTCATAGTAGCGGAGCTAAAGTTTATGGCTCTTACAAAATTACTAAACAAACTACAACGGAACAAATAGCTTCCCCTCCAGGCAGTCTTACGGTAAGTAATACTTTTACGTTTAGTTTAAAAAACAATGCGTCCAGTGCAGAAACAGGTGGAGGATTTTTCTGTTTCGGTGGACCAGTTAATATGAGGCCATAATGATAAAATATATAAAAAAACTATGGAATAAATTATTTGGAAAAAAGGAAGTTGTAGTAGCACCTACACCTGCTCCTAAACCAGAACATTGTGGTAGTCATACGAGATTCAGAAAAAGTTGCCCAGTTTGCGTGGAGGTCATTAAATAATGCCAGGATTAAGTGCATCAGGATTAATTACACAAATTAGAAGTTACACTGAAGTAAGTGATACAGTTCTTACAAGCGCTGTTTTAGAGAATATTATTTTAAATGCTCAACAAAGAATCATGTATGATGTTCCTATTGATGCAGATAGAAGAACTCAAACTGGAAGTTTAGTAGCTGGTCAACAACAAATTAATGCTCCAGCAGGAGCTTTATTTATTAGAGGGGTTCAAGTGTATGATTCTACATCTGCGACAACTGGAGATAACAGATGGTTATTAAGAAGAGATTTAACATTTTTACAGGAATATGTGCCTTCTACAGCTAGTGCTAAAAGAGGATGGCCTAAATATTATGCAGTATCTGATATAGATCCTCCTACAGGATTCACTGATACTACATCAGGAAGGCTACATTTTGCACCAGTTCCTGATGCAGCTTATACTTTCCAGGTCCATTTTAATAAGGCACCCGACCTATTAGAAGGTGATGGAACTAATTATATTAGCTTGAATTTTCCTCAAGGTTTATTATACTGTTGTTTAGCTGAGACTTATGGCTTTTTAAAAGGTCCAGCAGACCTGTTGACTTTATATGAGCAAAAGTATAAAGAAGAAGTACAGAAGTTTGCTTCTCAGCAAATTGGAAGGAGACGAAGAGACGATTATACGGATGGTACAATTCGTATACCGATCGAATCTCCGCCTCAATAAGGAGTTAAAATATGGCAAATACATCGGCAATGTGCACAAGTTTCAAACAAGAAATCTTGGTTGCTACTCACAACTTTACAGCATCAACAGGAAACACTTTCAAAATTGCATTGTACGATAGTGATGCAACTTTAGGGGCTTCTACAACTGCGTATAGTACTTCAGAAGAAATTACGAATACTTCTGGAACTGCATACACAGCAGGTGGTGCTTCGTTAACAAGTGTGACTCCAACAACTTCAGGAACAACAGCTTACTGTGATTTCTCTCCTGATATTTCTTGGACATCAGCTTCATTTACTGCGAACGCAGCTTTAATCTATAACTCAAGTGCATCAAACAAAGCAGTTTGTGCGATTGCATTTGGTGGAGATAAAACTGTTACTAACGGTACATTCACAATTCAATTTCCGACAGCGGACGCCAGCGACGCGATAATCAGAATCGCATAAGGAGGTAGATCCTTATGGCCGATCAAATCTTTTCGGTTGAAGGTGTTGAGGGTATAGTTAACCCTACACGTTGGAATGCCCAAAATACCCCATACGGAGAAGGAGCCTGGAATACAGGTGGATTTACAGCTCAAGATGTAGTTGTAGGTTGGGGTCATTTATCTTGGGGCCGTGCTAATTGGGGCGACTTAGATATTTACGAAGAAGGTTGGGGAAGAAGTACTTGGGGCAACGAGCCTTGGGGCGGTACTCATAATAAAAACGTTTTACTTACAGGTCAATACGGAACAGGATCCGTTGGTTCTATAACACCAGCAGATCAAGTAATAGGTTTAACAGGTCAGGCAGGTACTGGTTCTGTTGGAACTATTGCTCCTGCAGATGTAATGGGATTAACCGGTGTAGCTGGTACAGGTTCCGTTGGATCTATTTCACCAGCAGAAATGTCTGTTGGATTAACTGGAGTTAGTGCAAGTGGTTCTATTGGATCAATTGCTCCAGCTGATGTAATGGGATTAACCGGTGTAGAAGGAACTGGCGGAATTGGTAGTGTAATAATTCCAAACGTTGGAGTTCCATTAACCGGGGTCAGTGGTACAGGAAATGTTGGTGCACCAACCGTTATTTCATTCCCAGTTATTGAACCAGCAGGATTCCAAGCCACAGCTTCTTTAGGAACAGTTATTATACCTAATGATGCAGCTTTAATTAGTGGAGTATCAGCTACAGGATCAGTTGGAGATATTGCTCCGGCAGATGTAATGGGATTAACAGGAGTATCTGGCACTGGTGGAGTAGGAAGTGTAATCTGTGAATCTAAATATAGTGTATCAGGAGTAGCTGGAACTGGAGCTGTAGGTACAATTTCTCCTACAGAACAGGTAATGGGATTAACCGGCGTAGAAGGTACAGGAGCCGTTGGAACACCTGGAATTCTTCATTACGCAGATATTGACACAGGTTCAAATACGTCATATAGTAATATTTCAACGGGTTCGAATAGTTCATATTCGGATGTTGCATCAGGTTCAAATACCAGCTATACGGATGTAGACGAAGCTGCTTAATAAAATTTTAGGAGATTTAAAAATATGGCATCAACATACACCCCTCTCGGTATAGAGAAAATGGCTACTGGTGAAAATGCCGGTACATGGGGAACAAAGACTAATACTAATTTAGACATCATCGAACAGATCTCGGGTGGTTATACTACTCAAGCTGTTTCAGATTCCGGCGATACTACTTTATCCGTATCTGATGGATCAACAGGTGCAACCCTTGCACATAGAGTTATAGAATTTACAGGATCACTTACAGGCTCAAGAAACGTAACGATCCCTTTAGACGTACAAGACTTTTATCTTTTAAAAAACGCAACATCAGGATCTCAAAACGTTGTATTTAAATACGTAACAGGTTCTGGAGATAGTGCTACAGTACCAAATGGTAAAACTGTAATTGCATATGCAAAAGCAGATGATGGCACAAATCCAAATATTGCTTTGCAAGCATTTGGAGGGGATGTTGTAGATGATACATCACCACAATTAGGCGGAGACTTAGATTGTAATAGTTATGATATTTTATTTGATGACAATACTGGAATTAGAGATGACTCTGATAATGAACAATTAACTTTCCAAAAAACATCTTCAGCAGTTAACAACTTTGAAATGACTAACCAAGCTACTGGCACAAGTCCAACACTTGCTGCAGTAGGTGGTGATTCTAACATTGATATGGTTTTAGTTCCAAAAGGAACTGGAGAAACTAAAGTTGGAACTGGAGCGGCAACTGCTACTATTACATCAAGCGGTGCTTATGATTTAACTTTAGATACAAACTCAGGGTCTAATTCTGGGACTATAACAATTACAGACGGAGCTAATGGAAACATTGCAATCACTCCTAACGGAAGTGGAGCTGTTGTATTAGACGGTTTATCTTGGCCTACTTCGGATGGTACGGCAAACTATATTTTAAAAACTGATGGCTCTGCATCTTTATCTTGGACAGAAATGTCAGGTGGAACATCTTGGCAAGCAGTTCAAAGTACAGGATTTACAGCAGCTGCTGGAAAAGGATATTTCTGCAATACTACAAGTGCAGCTTTCACAGTTACATTACCAGGATCTCCAAGTTTAGGGGATGAAGTAACGATTGTGGATTATGCAGGTACAGCAGACACAAACAATATTACAGTCGGTCGTAATTCTTTAAAGATTATGGGAAGTGCGGCAGACTTAACCGTGGCCATAGAAAGAGCAGCATTTACATTGGTATATTCGGACTCTACATATGGGTGGCTACTAAAGGATAAATAATCCTCATGGCTGACTATCCAGATATTAAAGGATTCAACATACAATCCAAATCATCGGACCCTGTTCCTTTTGCACAGGAGAAATCAAATCAACCTTGGCAAGGAACTTGGGCTTCTGGCGGAAGTTTAAATACAGCTAGATACGAGATCGTAGGTGTGGGAATTCAAACTGCGGCTTTAGCAGTTGGAGGTACAGAAAACCCTGGGACAAGAACAGATTTAAATGAATCTTATAATGGAACAGCTTGGACTGAATTAGCAGATTTAAATACTGGAAGAACTGCTATGGGAGCTGCTGAACGAGGAACTACATCATCTACTGTAGTTTTTGGAGGAGCAACAACTGGTGGTGAGTCCGCCCTCTCAGAATCTTGGAATGGTTCTTCTTGGACAGAAACCAATGATTTAAATACAGCTGCCTATAGATGCGCAGGTGCCGGCACACTTACAGCAGCTTTAAGAATTGGAGGAAATATACCTCCAGCAACAGATAATACTGAAAAATTTGACGGAACTAGTTGGACAGAAGTTAATAACTTAAATCAAGCAAGACAATTTTTAGCAGGTGGGGGAACCCAGACTTCAGCAGTGGTTGGAGGTGGAACAAATCCTGGTGGTACAATTTATGGAAATTCAGAAACTTTTGATGGAACTTCGTGGACAGAAACTAGCGATTTAAATACTGCACGATATGATCTAGGTGGAAACGCAGCCGATAGTACAGACGCTTTAATATATGGTGGTGTACTGCCACCAGGAGGTCCTCCAAACTATGTAGCAAACTGTGAATCTTGGGACGGTTCAGCCTGGACGGAAGTAGCAGATTTAGGCGGAGTTAGAGGTAGTGGAGGAGGAGCAGGAGCAAGTAATGCTTCGGCTTTAACAATGGGTGGACAAAATCCTGGTCCAGCTTTGACTACTTCGGAAGAATGGTCCTTTTCAGGAATCCCACCAACAGCAACAGCCGTTGGTTATGCTGACGCGATTGTTGGAGATATGTATTACAATACTGTATCAGGACAATTTAAAGCTATTAAAGAAGGCGGAGCTCCTCTTGGAGCATGGGCTTCTGGGGCAAGTATGAATACTGCTAGAATGGAATTTCCTGGAGCAGGTGCAAATAAAGATGCTGGAATAGCTATTACAGGATACAAAGAAAGTAGTCAGACACTATATACAAATGTTGAAGATTATAACGGAACAGCGTGGACTGAAAAAGGTGATGTAAATACGGCAAGAAAAGGAGCAGGAGCTTTTGGATCAAACACAGTAGCATTTTGTGTTGATGGAGCTTTAAACCCTCCTGGAGCTTCTCAAGATCTTGTTGAAAGTTGGAACGGAACAGCGTGGACTGAAACGACTGAAAACAATACAGCACGATGTATGATAGAAGGACAGTCTGTAAGTACATCAGTTCCTACTGGAATAATTATTGGAGGAGGTACTCCTCCTGGATATGGAACCACTGAAGTTGCAGTCACTGAAACTTGGAATGGTTCTGCTTGGACGGAGACTGGAGATTTAAATACTGCAAGAAGCCTTGGAGGAGCTGGTGGAAGTTCCGCTAATGCTGTTTTAGGTGGAGGATATGCAGCACCAGGTAGTACTGATGCAGGGGAAACTTTTAATGGAAGTACATGGACAGAAGTGGCAGAAATAAATTCACCTAGAAATGCAATGAGAGGAAATAAAGGCGGTTCAAGTACTCTTGGATTAATATTTGCTGGAAGTCCTGGACCCGGTACTCAAACAGAATCATGGAATGGAACTTCATGGACAGAACAAGCTGACCTAGCTGACGCAGCTGGTGGAGCAGGGTTTGGAAATCCTGCAAGCACTATGAATGCAGGGGGATCTCCTCCTACAAGCGCAGTAGCTACGACTGAAGAATGGACAGCATCAGATTTTCAAATTAAAACGGTGACAACAAGTTAATTATGTTTTATAAGATAAGAAAAGGAGGAAACAACTATGGCGTATAAATACTGTACAGCGACTAACTGGGGAAAAGGCTTCTTCACTCACGAAGAGAGAAGACAAATGTACCTAAGAGGTCATGCTGGCGAAGTATGGGTTGTAAGCGACAATCATCATGGCGATGAATGGATCAGCAAAGTAGATGGTGCTATTAAGACTAAAGATGAAGCACAAGCTATTGTTGATGGTGAAATCGAAACAGCACAAGCTGCTTACGATGCATTATCAGCTGAAGAGCAAAACAATCAGACTAGACCAACTAAATACAATCTACCATAGGAATTTTTTATGGCTGATTACAAAGGAATAAAAGGTTTTCACATTCAAAGCCTGAGTACGGATCCTGCTTCGTCTATAGGAGCTACGGGATCTTGGGCTTCTGCACCAAATATAAATACTGGTCGAATGGAACTTTTCGGAACAGGCCCCGGAGCTGCTGGGATGGTTGTTAATGGAACAACGGATGGTAGTGATGGAAATCAAGTTTATGATTGCGAAGTCTATAATGGCTCTTCATGGACCGAAGTTAATAATACGGACCAACGAAGACAAGATGGTGCAAGTGCAGGAGTAACTACATCTGCATTAGTGACAGCAGGTTATACAACCTCTCCTAGAGGAAATAGTTCCTTCACTGAAACTTTTGATGGAACCAATTGGTCAGAAGAAACAAATATAAATAATGGAATTCAAGGCCGAAGAGGTTTGGGGGCTTCAGAAAGTGCCTCTCTTATCGTTTCTGCCGCACCTTCTAACAATTGCGAATTATGGAATGGAAGTTCTTGGACAGAACTAAATAATCAAAATACAGCCAGAAGTGGTCAAGGAACATTTGGAACGAGTACAGCAGGAATAGGTTCAGGAGGAAACCCCTATCGAGCTATTGTTGAATCTTTTGATGGAACAAATTGGACAGAGGTTGGAGATTTGAACACAGCTAGACAATATCTATCAGGAGGAGGAACTCAAACCGCTGGTTTAGTTTTTGGTGGAAGCGAACCACCCTCTACTACAAAAACAGAAATTTTTGATGGAACAAGCTGGACAGAAGTTGGTGATTTATCAATAGCAAAATATTATGGAGCAGGGGGAGGAACTCAACCTGCGTCAATTTATGCCGGCGGAACTCCCGGAACTCCTGCAAAACAATCATCAGAAGAATGGACAACGGCTTCATCATTTTCAAAAATGACTGAAGGACAAGTTTACTTTAATTCTTCTTCAACAAACGCTTTTAAAGTTAGTCAATACAATATTCCAGGAGGATCATGGGCTTCTGCGGCAACAGGAAACACAGCCCGAGGAAATTCAGGTAGTTTTGGAGCTCAAACAGCAGCTATAATAGCTACGGGATATGATGGAACTAATGTATCAAATGTGGAATCATATAATGGTTCAGCATGGTCAGAAGTTAATGAAGTTAATAGTCCTCGAAGAGAACTTTCTGGATTTGGAACCAGTACAGCAGGATTAATTATGGGAGGAAGACCTCCAGCAACAGGCGCAACTGAATCTTGGAATGGATCTACTTGGACGGAAGTAAACGATTTAAACACGGCTAGAGCCGATACAAATATTAGAGCTGGAACTCAGACCGATGGAATTTATGCCGGGGGTCAACCACCAACTATGGCTAACGCTGAAAAATGGGATGGAACTTCTTGGACAGAAGTAAGTGATTTAAATACTGCCAGAGAATATGGAGGTAATTCAGGAACAACGTCAACATCTGCTTTAGGTGTAGGAGGATCACCTCAATTAACAGTTGTAGAAGCATATGACGGAACAAGCTGGACAGAAGTTGCAGAGATTAATACCGGAAGGTCGAATGCCATGGGCGGAGGCGGAAGTTCTATTGCAGCAGTAAACTCTGGGGGCTACACAACTACAACGGTAGCTAATACTGAATCTTGGAATGGTTCTTCATGGACGGAATTAGGCGATTTATCGAACGCAGTTTATGTTCAAGGCTCCGGAAGTAATGCTAGTACAAGTGCTCAAATATCTTTCTATGGAGCCAGACCTGGTTACGTAGCTGCATCAGAAGAATGGACAGCTTCGCTAGTAAACAAAACAATTACGGTAAGTTAATATGGCAAATTACAAAGACATAAAAGGATTTCAAGTACAATCATTAGCGGATGATCCTGTTCCTTATTCAGGAAGTTGGTCCTCTGGTGGTAATTTAAATGAGGGAAGATATGCTGGTGGAGGTGTAGGTACTCAAACTTCTGCATTAATGATAGGTGGACTTCCTCCTATTACAGCAGACGTAGAATCTTATAATGGGTCCTCATGGACGGAAACTACAGAATTAAATCAAGCAAGATCAGAACTGGGAGCCGCTGGCGCTAGTAGTTCATCAGCTTTAGCAATTGGTGGAAGAGAACCTCCTAGTACAATTACAGGGAAAACTGAATCTTATAACGGATCTGCATGGACGGAAGTAGGCGATTTAAACACAGGACGAAGATCACTTCCAGGTAGCACAGGAATTATTACAGCAGCATTAATTTATGGAGGACAAGCTCCAGGTGGAGACACTGCAAACTGCGAAACTTGGGATGGATCCTCATGGACAGAAACAGGAGATTTAAACACTGCTCGAAGAGAAATAACGACAGGTATAGGAACTACTACAGCTGCGGTAGCAGCTGGAGGAAATCCTCCTCCTGGCGGAACTGCTTCTACTGAAACTTTTAATGGGTCTTCATGGAGCAATTCTCCTGGCGACTTAAATCAAGCAAGAAAAAACGCAGGAGGTTTTGGAACATCAACTGCAGGAATTGCGACTGGAGGAGAAGTGCCTGCTGTTACAGCAAAAACTGAATCATGGGATGGATCCTCATGGACAGAAGTAGCTGACTTAGGTACAGCTAGAGGATTTTTAAATTCAGCAGTTTATTCTCCAAGTACTACAGGATTAGTTTTTGCTGGGTATGAACCAGCTGATGTAACTGCTACTGAAGAATGGAATTTTCCAGCTGTCACTGCTAACATTTTAGTAGAAGGTCAAATGTGGTTTAATACGCCTGGTTCAGCTTTAAAAACTTATGGAACAGCGGCTGGAGTATCAAGTACGAGTTGGGCAAGTGGAGCAGCTATAAATACCGGTAGAGGTATAGGAGCTGGAGTTGGAGACACGACAGCAGGACTTATTTGGGGTGGATATAGAGCAAGCCCCGCTGCACAACTTACTAATACAGAATCTTATAACGGAACTGCTTGGACTGAAGTAAATGACTTACCAACAGCTGTTCAATTTCAAGCAAGAGGTGGTGTAGGAACTCAAACAGCTGCTTTATCAGCTGGAGGCGAACCTACCGGTAACAACCAAACAGAATCAGAAGTTTGGGATGGTTCTTCTTGGGCAGAAAATACAGAAATGAATACTCCACACGTAAAAGCCGGCGCAGCAGGAAGTCAAACTGCCGGAATTGTAATTACTTCATATGCTCCTGGAAATGAAAACGTAGAAGTTTGGAATGGTTCTTCTTGGACGGAAGTTGCAAATGTAAACACTAAAGGTGGAGATGGAGCAGGTTTTGGTTCATCAACTGCTGCAATATATACCGGTGGAGAAAGACCAGGAACCGTTGGAATAACAGAATCTTATAATGGAACAGCCTGGACGGAAGTAGCAGATTTAAATACAGCAAGATATGGATTATCAGGATCCGGGGGTCAACCATTAGGTCTGGTAGCTGGAGGTTATCAATCTTCACCTACTCCAAATTCAGTGTTAACTGAATCTTGGAACGGCTCTGCTTGGACTGAAGTAGGAGATCTAGCAAATGCAAGATATGGCCCTTTAGGAAGCGGTGGAGCACAAACTGTTTCAAGCGCTGTTAATGCTTTCGTAGCTGGATCATATAACCCTACCAATCTAACTGCTACTGAAGAATTTGTGGCTTCTTCAGCTATAAATACAGTGACTACATCTTAGACTTGACCTTTCTCTAGAAAGAGCATATATAAGTAACTAGAATGAATAAAGAAAAACGTAACATCGCTGCAAAGCTAGAAACTGAGTCGAAGTACTTAACTAATATCTTAGATAAACAAGATGTGGTTCAGTTCAAAAAACTTATACCTGAACTTCAAGATACTTGGATGAAGAAACAGATGTTCAGAACAGAAACAGAGATGAGATTTTCTGTATTATCGGACAATAAATATCCAACTAAAGCGGCTAAGTATTGGCAATCGGTTAGAGAACAAAATACTCACTTTGAAAACTTAGTTCATTTATCTTTTGATTCTAGAAAAAACGATATTGAAATAGAAAAATTAAGAAGAGACATTAAGAAAGAAAAAGATTCATTAGACAGAAAATTAAAACAAGTTGAATTAGAAGAAAAATTATATGGTAAAGCTCAAATGGAACTTGTTGCTAAACACAGAATGAGAGAAGTAGCAACGTGGTCTAAACTTAAAAAAGAATTTCATGATAATTCTTTTGATGATAAAGATGTTAACACGCATCAAGCCAATTCATATTTATTGAGACTACAAGAACAAAAGAAAACAATTACTCCCGGAACATCACAACCTGAAGTCTTTAATGTCTTAGGACAATTAGAAGCTTTAGAAAAAAATATTCAAGAAAAAAAATTATCACTAGATAGTAAAGCGCCTAAACAACTTAAAAGAAAGTAGAATATGGATTTTGACTTTGTATTTTTTGGTCAAACCTGTCTTAAATACAAAACGCCAGTAGAGGTCTTTGCTGGTCTAACAGAGATTTACGAAAAAAGAAAAAAAGAATTACCTAAAGCTAACAAACAACTCGTGGGTAAAATTCAAGATGAAGTGTCTCTTCATTATTCAGGACCCAATACAAATAAAATGCATCAGCATAATTTTTTACCAACTGATTTATTGCAGTGGTTTTATTCTGTTTTTAAACATTATTTAGATTGGAATAAGATTAATACCTTTAACATGAATATAAATTCTATCTGGGTTAACGAAATGAAATCAAATGAATATAATCCTATTCATATTCACCAAGGAAAATTATGGACAGGTTTATCTTCCGTTATGGTTATGAAACTTCCATCTAATTATGGTGTAGAATATTCAGCAGAATCAAAACCCATGAATGGGAGACTTCAAATTTCAGGAGCTTCAGCAGGACAATTTGCTAAAACAGATTATTCACCAAATGTTCAACTAGGAGATTTTTATGTATTTCCTTATGACATGAGACACTGCGTATATCCATTTAACGGAACTAAAGATAAACGAAGAACTTTAGTTTGTAATGTGGATGTAGATTATGATCCTGTGGCTTCTAGAACTGCTAGCGAGGTACTAAAATAATGCTTCTTGAACCACGTTGGAAAACTTATATGGCTATCACTACTGAGCCAATCTTTACACCTAAACAATGTCAACTAATTATTAATGCCGGTCATGCACAAAAACCAGAACAAGCTAGAGTAGGTGGAGGAAAGAAAGATGGAATTCACGATACTAAAAAAAGAGTCACTACTATTAGTTGGATTCCCTTTAAGGATATGCCGGAGATGTATAAAACAATTGAAAATACTATGCTTAGAACTAATTCAAATCATTTTGGTTTTGATGGTATGCGAATAACAGAACCAGGACAATTTACTGAATACCCTAAAGGCGGATTTTATGATTGGCATATGGATTCAGATACTAATTTTGCTCATGAACCAACCGTTAGAAAAATATCGATGACATGTTTACTTTCTGATCCTTCAGACTTTAAAGGAGGAGAATTAGAATTTATGGATAAAGGCAAAAGAGCTGATGACTTAAAACAAGGTCAAGCTATTTTCTTTGCATCATTTCTACGACACAGAGTAGCACCTGTTAAAAAAGGAATAAGACGATCTCTGGTTATGTGGTTTGGAGGTCCCCCACTACGATGAATGAATTAAAAAGGGATTTAATGTGGCCGACCCCTATTTACTTTAAAGATTTTCCAGATTCCAAGAATTTAAATAAACATCTTTTTAAACTTATTAAAGCTTGGTCTAAAAAAGAACCAACTTTAGACAAAACTAATTCAGGAGGCGGATGGCATAGTCCTACTAATATGAATGAGAAAAAAGAATATCAACCTTTGATTAATCATCTTTTTCAAATGTGTACAGAAATTTTTAAAGACTATGGACTGGAACCTAAAGTAGGATTAGGTAATATGTGGGCTAATATTAATCCCCCTAATGCTTATAATAAATATCATATTCATCCCAACACAGATATTTCAGGGGTTTATTATGTTCAAGTTCCTAAAGACTCAGGATGTTTATGGCTAGAAGATCCAAGAGCAGGAGCCAATATTCAATTACCAAGACGAGTAAAAAATCTTCCTAGACAGTTATGGCGAGTGACAAATCTTCCACCGGTAGAAGGAAGATGTATTATGTTTCCAGCATGGGTTCCTCATGGTGTAGTAGAAAATAATACTAAAGCTAAAGGAGATAAGAGCTTAAGAGTATCTGTATCTTTTAATTTTATTCAAGTCCCTATTGATAATACCCCTAAAGATTTTGATGACAGAATCAATGAAGAGTTTCAAAAAAGATAAGTATCAACTTATTAAAGGAGCTGTATCCAAAGAAGTGTGTGATATAGCCTATCGTTATTTACAAATCTCAGCTGAAGCAGATCATTTTTTATTAAAAACAGGCACTACTCATGAAAAGAATCCTTTAGTGGGTACTTTTAAAGATCCACAAGTTCCAAACTCTTATTCAAAATATGCTGATCGTTTAATGGAAACATTACTTATTAAGACTATTCCTGTAATGGAAAAGAAAACAGGTTTAAAATTAGTTCCAACCTATGCGTATTGTAGATTATATAGAACAGGTAATATTTTAAACAGGCATAAGGATAGACCAAGCTGTGAAATATCAACCACTCTTAATTTAGGTGGAGATCCATGGCCTATTTTTATAGACCCTACAGGATCAGATAACGTTATTCATGAATATAAAGGTATTCATAAACCTGGAGCACCCAAAGGTATTCCCTATACGTTAGGCCCAGGAGATATGATTATTTATTCAGGTTGTGAATTAGAACACTGGAGAGAACCTTTCCAAGGCAAACTCTGTGGTCAAGTTTTTCTACACTATAACCATGCTAATGGTCCCTTTGCAAAGACCAATTTGTATGATAAAAGACCTATACTCGGCATACCTAAACTAGGTTGAACTCGCCGCAAATATAGTATATTTTCATTACAAGGATTTTTGTATGCTACAAAAGATAGGATTTTTGCCTGGATTTAATAAACAAGTTACCCCTACAACCGCTGAAGGACAATGGGTTGGAGGAGATAATGTACGTTTCAGGTACTCAACACCAGAGAAAATAGGAGGGTGGGCTCAACTAGGAGAAGAATATTTAACCGGAGCAGCCCGAGCTCTTCACCATTTTGTAAACACTAACCAAGTTAAGTATTCCGCTATCGGAACTAACAGAATTTTATATGTATATTCTGGTGGTGTGTTTTATGACATTCACCCTTTAGTTAATCCATCAGGTACAGCTTTATCTAATTGTTTTAGTACAACTAATGGAGATGCAGAAGTAACCATTACTTTCGGATCCGATCACAGTTTTTCAAAAGGAGACATTATTCTTTTTGGTGGAACTTCAACTTTTAGTTCTATTACGGGTTCTAACTTTGGAGCTTCTGATTTTTGTGATAAAAAGTTTATGGTTACAAGTGTTCCTACAGGATCAACTATTACGATTACAATGCCTAGTAATGAAACTGGTTCAGGAGCCACGACTTCTGGAGGCATAACTTATTTTCAATATTATTCAGTCGGACCCGCTAAACAATTAGGTGGAGACGGTTGGAGCATTGGCCAATGGGGTGGTACTGTGGCTGGTGAATATACTACTACCTTAAATGGAGCCATTAATGCTTCTACAACGACGATTGTATTAGCAGACGCTTCTTTGTTCCCAAGTTCAGGAACTTCATATATTCAAATTGGAACAGAAGAAATTTCTTATACAGGAATTAGTACTAATACTTTAACCGGTGTTACAAGAGGAGTTAGAAATACCACAGCAGCTTCGCACTCAGACGGTGATACCGTCACCAACTCATCTGACTACGTTGGATGGGGAAACCCAGCTTCTGGAGACTACGTAATTAAGCCCGGAACATGGACCTTGGATAACTATGGAACTAAACTCATAGCTTTAATCACGGACGGTAAATGTTTTGAATGGGATTCAGATGCAGCAAATGCTACATCAACACGAGCAACGGTTATTTCAGGAGCTCCTACCGCTTCTAGAGATGTGTTAGTATCTACACCCGACAGACACTTAGTATTTTTTGGAACAGAAACCACTATAGGTACAGCAAGTACTCAAGATAATATGTTTATTCGTTTCTCTTCTCAGGAGGATATTAATACCTATGCTCCCACATCAACCAATACCGCTGGTACACAAAGACTAGCTGATGGATCTGAAATTAGAGGAGCTAAAAGAGGTAGAGATGCAATCTATATTTGGACTGATACTGCGATGTTTACGATGCGTTTTGTGGGTCAACCGTTTACATTCTCATTTGATCAAGTTGGAACTAACTGTGGATTAATTGGAAAGAACGCATGTCTAGAAGTAGATGGTGCGGCCTATTGGATGTCTGATAATGGTTTCTTTAGGTATACTGGTAAACTAGAATCAATGGACTGTTTAGTTGAAGACTATGTTTATGATGATCTTAACACTACAGCTAATCAATTAATTTCTGCCGGTTTAAATAATCTATTTGGGGAAGTTGTTTGGTTCTACTGTACAGAAAACTCTACTATTGTTAATAGAATGGTTTGTTATAACTATATTGATTCTTCTGCTCAAAGAGGAATATGGACCACAGGAAGTCTAGCTAGAACTACATGGCAAGACTCAGCTGTATTTGGTAGACCTCATGCAACTAAATACAATGACTCTGGAACACAAGCTTCAACGGAATCTACATTTGTTGGTGGAAACACGGATGGAATTACAACATACTTTGAACATGAAACAGGAGTTAATGAAGTAGCTGGTGGAACAGCTACGGCTATAGCTTCCAACATTGAGTCTGGAGATTTTGATATTACACAAACTGAAAAAGAGGGTGTAACCTTTAGAGGAGATGGTGAAGTGTTTATGTCTATTAGAAGATTTATACCTGACTTTTTATCTCAAACCGGTAATACTAAAGTTACATTAAACCTTAGAGATTATCCTAATGCTGCTCAAGTAAGTTCAACGTTAGGTCCTTTTACCATTACATCAAGCACCAATAAAGTTGACACAAGAGCTAGAGCAAGATCTGTAGCTCTTAAAGTAGAGAACGATGGATTAAATCAAGATTGGAAACTTGGTACATTTAGGTTAGATGTACAAGCAGGAGGCCGAAGATAATGTATAATTATAGTGCAAGAAGAAAACAAGGATTAGGTAGTTTAAGACCCGGATATCAATTAGGCGGACCTGCAGACATACTTATAGGAAATCTTTTGAATTGGGGAATAGGTAAAGCAACAAGTAAAATGTTTGGTACCCAGGAAACGGCAGAGGAAAAACTTAATAAACAAATGTCAAAATTTATATATGGGTATGGTAATGAAAAAGATGATGATGATACAAGCAAAGGTTTTACTTCTACCCCATCAGCAAAAAGTAGAATAGGTGGTGGAATACTTAATGCCTTAGCTACTATGCTCTTAGGCCCTGTCATGGGTCCAATAGCTCTGGCTGTAGGTAGAGGACTTAAAAATAAATATGCTGGTGGAGATGGAGGATCAGGACCAGGACCTAAAGGACCTAAAGGACCTGGACCAAAGACAGATTGGTACACAGGTAGTGATGAAGAAGACAAAGATATTGAAAATCAAATAACTAAAAATTTTAGTGGAATAGATAGTAGCGGTTGGGATCCTGGTGTAGCATCTACTACAGCATCTACTACTACGAGTGTACCTTCTCACATTGGGCCAGATCCTCACGGTGATAATGGAAGTTCTGGATCAACAGGTTCTATGAGTGCATCAGATTTTTCTGATGATTCTCCAGGTACGCCTTTCTTTAAAGGCGGTCGAGTAAGTTATTCTAAGGGAGGTATAGCAAGTTTATGGCAAAGATAGTACAAGTATTAACAAGACAAGGTGATGATTACGAACCACAGGTAGCCAATTCTTTAGTTAGAGATTTAGATAGTGTGGTTCAAAAACTTAACACAACTTTTCAAGAAGAATTAAAACAAGAGATAGAAGCTAAAGCCTTCTTTATGGAATAATGGCTGTTGTAAATATATATAAATTTTATGGAGTTGATAA
>Ga0310344_10001776_pt1 | contig 16349 bp, 12 predicted proteins | sample HC15DNA20200_MG_FD_203801 | JGI IMG/M metagenome (GOLD analysis project Ga0310344, IMG submission 203801) | Marine microbial communities from station ALOHA, North Pacific Subtropical Gyre - HC15-DNA-20-200_MG | ecosystem: Environmental > Aquatic > Marine > Oceanic | place: Pacific Ocean: North... | reverse complement strand
CGAAGTATCTTCATGTGGCGGTGGATGTTGTCGACGACCGTTTAGTTGTTAGGAGTCGTCGAGGTTTTCCCCGACAAGACGCAGTTCTCGTGCAGTTCGACGGCCGCCCAGCGGATGACCGGCGAACGGGGAAAGGAGCGGATTCGTACAGTCCGTTCGTATTAGCCGTTGTTCCTGGAGAAGATGGTGGTGTGCTGGCAGGTGATATTCCGCCGATGCAGATTCTGGCGGCCGCGCAGCAGACGGAGCAGGGGTACTCGGTTGAAATGGCTATTCCGATTGATACGCTTATCGAACGTGCTGAGGGGCGGCTGGAATCGTTCCGGGTTAATGTCGGTATCAACGACACGGATGGTGGAGTCGCGGATCGGATTTGGTGGAGGCCGGAATGGGGAACGCCAGAGGAAGTAACTGAAGCAGGAGTGTTTCGGTTGCAATAAAAACCGTCGTCCACGCCGTTGTATGCATGGACGGCGGCTTTTAGCAACGAGGCTTACGCGATCATTACTGTTCGTGGAAGCTGGTTGTTCTGCTCGAGAAAAGTTTGTTTAACTTCGAGCTCCTCTGCCGTTGGTTGGACAACACCGTTGACGTCTGTCGCGCGGGATGTAACCGTGTGCTCGCCAGGTGTAGCACCATTCCACGTGTAGTTGAAAAATTTCCAACCGTATTTTTCTCGCATGGTGCCCGGATCTAACGTAGCCGGTTGCCACGACCCGTTGTCGATCTTGACCTCAACCGATTGCAAGGGCGTTCCATCGTGCATGACGACACCGAAAATGTTATGTGCGCTTCCGGTACTCGTTACTCTTGCGATGAACGATTTGATGCGCATGGTCGAGATGGCTGTTTCTTTCCACTTCATTTCACCGTTGACCATTTCGCCTTTGAGCGTTCGGTACCAGCGGGCTTGGTACTTGCCCAGGTATTGATCTTTTTGCACATGAATCTCCGACAGGAACTTAACGTTCGGAGCACCATACCAACCGGGTACCAACAAACGGAGTGGTCGCCCTTGATGGGCGGTCAGCGGTTCTCCGTTGAGGGCATACGCTAACAGTGGTTCATCCGAAAGCGCCTGATCGCGTTCAAGGCTCCGACCGTATTGCTGGTCGACGTTGTAGGTCCTGCCTCTAAATTCCACCTCTTCTTCACCGTGGTCGGCGCCAAAAAAGACGAACTCACGGGCATCATCTTGAATGCCGGCTCGTTCAAGTACCGCACGTAGCGGGACTCCAGTCCAACGTCCGTTACTCGACAGTCCGTTCAGGGGCCCCCGATTGCCAGAGCACTCAAATCCAAAAACGAGTTCGCGACTGGGCATGGCACGCAAATCCGCAACCGAGAGTGTCAGAGGATCGTCGACCAACCCAGATACACGGAGACGGTAGGTCGCGGTGTCGACATCGGGATGACCGTAATGTTGTGTTGTAAAAAACTGCCCTGTTGGCGTAATCGGTCCGTCGATATGCCTGACATCAATGATGCGTCGTTCAGCGTCTCGGATTAGATTGATTTCGTCCGGAAGGTCCGTGAACTCCATCAGTGTTTCGCCCTGCGCGAGTGCTGGGATCGCCCACTCCGGTAATCCAACAACACTGAGTCCCGCCATAGCGAGGCTACCTTTGAGAACATCTCGACGCGTGGTTGCGTTTGCCATTAGTTGGCCCCTTTCAAACTCGACGATCGCCGCCGGCAACAAAGCTGTAGCTACAACGCGTATCATAAAGCATAAATTGCATGTGTTGCGATTTTCATAAAGTTACGGGAAGATGCGACGTTCGTCTAAAGAAGGAGATGCGCCATGCAGCTCAGACGTTTTGGTGTTGTGGTTTCCGTGTTTGTCTCTTTACTTTTGGGATGTCTGATTGAACCACCGCATGCACTTGCGCAGGATGGTGACTGGGTGGCACCACGGACCCACGCCGGACATCCTGACTTTCAGGGAATTTGGCTGAATAATGCTGCGATTCCGATGGAACGTCCAGCGGCGTTGGCCGGCCGGTCGCAACTAACGGACGAAGAGGTGGCGGAGTTACAGACTCGAGCGAATCAAATTTTTGAGAATGGTCGAAGTGCATTTACGACACCGGGCGGTGCGTTTGTGGCGGCTCTAGAAGAGGTCGAAACCTACGAAGCCTGGTCAACGAGTAGTTCCATCGGGATGGTTGATGTCGTGGTGACATCGCAGACATCACTGGTTGTCGATCCTCCAAACGGTCGGCTGCCTGCACACACCGCAGCAGCGCAGCGCCGGGAGCTGGCCGTGGCTAACGGCTGGCAGTTTAAAACGGGACCAGAAGACTTCAATAGCATTCATAGATGTATAACGACTGGTGTTCCACGACTGGGAGGCAACTTTGGTGCCGGCCCCTACACGTACTATCAGATTGTTCAGACGCCAGATTACTTTGTGTTTTTGAGTGAGGCTTTTCATGATGCTCGCATCATTCCCCTCGATGGACGTCCGCATGTTGCTGGGAACATTCGGCAGTGGAACGGTGATTCCAGAGGACACTGGGAGGGTGATTCGTTGGTTGTTGAAACGCGAAACTTTTCGATGAATAGCTACTACCGTGGCGCAACCGAGGGGTTACATCTGGTCGAGCGGTTCACGCGAAGCGGTCCAGACTCGATCACCTATGAGATGACCTTTACTGACCCATCCACGTGGTTAGCGCCATGGTCAGCCAAGGTGCCACTTTCGCGTCGGCAGCAGGATTTGTATGAGTTCGCCTGCCATGAGGGGAATGTGTCGATTGTCGGTATGCTTCGGACCGCGCGTTTGGAGGACGGCAGATAGAACTAAAAGGTTGGGCGCGCCACTGGCCAATCCGATCAACCAGTGGCACGCCGCGTTTTTAGTTTTTACTCAGGTTCGGTCGGGTCACTGCCGTCACGTGGGGCGCCCGTGCCTGACGACCCGGCAAACAATCGCGTGCCATCCGGGAAGGTCACATCGCGGCCGTTGGCGCGGAACGCATTGTCGATGGCCTGATATCCCTCAACCAAAACCTCGGTGCCTGGGATTACCGAATCTTTTTTCCATCCGCGGCGGACAAGTGCTCCAGGGGGGCCGGCTTCGATCATCCAGCTTTGGACCGTGCCGTCTTCAGTGGTGACGTCGATATGCATCCACGCGTGTGGATTGATCCACTCCATTTTTGTAATTTTTCCACGAAGTGCGACTGGCTTTGTGGCATCAAACTCGGCGGAGAACGCGTGATGCGCCACCATCGGAGCTATGCCAACCAGCAGAAGTAATGTCACGCTGGTCAAAGTGATTGCTAGTTTCTTACTCATTAGTATTGTCCTCGCTATCGTGAGCCTTCGGCCCGTTCTTTGTCGAGTGCACGCGCGCCACTAAGGATATTGAACATTCCGTAGTTGCCTTCGTGGCAGGCGTATTCGACGACGTCGTATTGCTCGTTATCAAGATTGAAAGTGAAGACGCCAGTCCAGGGTTGTGTCCACACCGTTGGGTCATTAACTGTGAATTGGTACTCCAGCCTATTTTCTGCCGTACGTGTAAATCGCTCAGTCAACTTCATATCCGCGCTTGATCCTCGATAGTTCGTTTTACCGTTGAAATTATTTGTTTCGACGACAAGCGTATTCCCTTCCCAGTGTCCCTGTGGATCCCCGAGGTAGGTCTTGAGGTTTGAGTCAAGTGGGGTCCGGTCTTCCGTTGGAATGACCCGTGTTTCATGAATCATTTCTTTTTGAATTGCCACGAATCCAGGGCCTTGAACAATCTGCAGGCCGTTGTTGTAAATGGATGGCATCATGAGACCGGGTAACCCTCGGGTGATGCACCGCACATACGGCGTGAGATCTTCAGGGCCAGCAGAGCGGTTCTCTGTGTACAACGCTGCGGCACGACTCGCCTCGTCCGCCATGCGCTGCCCGTCGGGTGTTCGCTCAGGAAGGCGCCCGTTTGGTGGGTCGATGATCATGGCTACTTGGGTAGAGGGGGCGTTTTTGTCATAGCCCAACGTGGTGTCTCTCCATTCACGCTCATAGCCCCAAATACTGCCGAGCGTGCCACCTTCACGACGGCCAGCTGCTTCTTCGGCCGTTAGGTTTTCAACGTCCGCGAGATCTAGCGGACGTTCGAGCGGAATACCGTGCGCAGGATTACCCGTCCACACACCTTGCAGGTCCGGTTCGCCCCAAGGTGTTTGCGCCGCATCATAGGGTGTTGAGTCTGCGGTGTTTTCCGCGACGAAGTTTGAGTCAACACCGGCAAAACCAGATTCGACAACAGCGAGCCGTACATTGTCAGGGCCATAGAGAAATGCACGTTGTGCCGATGTTCGTGCATTTTCAGGAACCGTCGGGTCCTGTTGAAATTCGGCACCAGCGCTACGCATCTCGTTCGCCGCATTCCCAAGGTCATCAACGACAAACCCGATATGGTCGATTGCACGACCTTCGGTTGTTGCCGGTATGCCTTCTTCATGCTCCATGGCCAGTAGCCAGACGTCGCCGTATCTCAACCCGTCAAGCTGACCACGTAGACTGTCACGCTCGCCACCGAGCACGCTCTGGTACCACGCGAGTGTTTCGTCAGGGTCCGTTGAACTAAGGTGAATGTGGTGGAAGCCGAGGTAGTCAGAATCTTCAACTAGCTCGATCCGCGTGCCCCAGGGATCAAAAATGAACGCGTACTTGAAAAGCCCTGGTGCTTCCCGGACCATCTCACCGCCTTCAAACCGCTGAAGTCGCACGCCGGACCCACGCGACCCAACGGATTCAAGTTCTTCCATTTTTGCGGTGAGGTCTGGATACGAGAAGCTGATGTGATTCACACCGGTGCCTTGTGTGCTTCCTTGTGTTGCCTGTGGAACGAAGGTCACTTCAACACCGTGACAGTCCGCAGCATCGTCTCGGTCTGCAATCGGTTGGCAATCGAGGTGTTCCTCGTACCAACGAACCGACACCGCCGGAGCAAATGACGTTATGTGGACGTGGTGGTATTCCGCCTCAGCGGCATTGGCCGACGTCGCCGGCATTGCAACCAGTAACGCTGCGACGATTGGTAGCACCAAAGTAACGCGTGGCAAAGTTGTCGTCATGGTGTATTTCCTCATTTAACTCATTCCTTTATCGAGTAGGAACCCTTCGCAAATGACCGTACAGCAAATCCTCGGAATATTCGACGCATTTAAACTCAAGGACGCGAGCGTTGTCTTCAAGGCGACGATAGAGTGGCATACGGATCGTCCATGGGCGCGTGAACACCGTGTCATCGGTGAGCGTTGCCTCGTACATGATCGCGTTTCGTCCCATTGGTGTGTATCTCTCTTCAACACGCAGTGCGGCGCTGGCAAAGTTGCCGGCGCGGTCAAACCAGGCTTCTCCTGTGAATCCCTGTGCGTCGACAACGAGGGTATCACCGTCCCAGCGACCGTGTGATCGACCCATCCAGCTGTCGATGGGTGGCGGTTCGGGGTTGTCCTTATCCATGTGGATGGTGCGACTTGCTTCCGCGAAGCCGTAGACGACTTGAATTTTCTTGTCGCCCTGGATTATCTGAAATGGATAGGGTAAATAGGTCGCGCGAGGCACACCGGGCATGAAGCATTTTGCCTCGGGGTCATTGGCCATCCGGTTCTCAAAATTATCTTGCTTTTGTTGCAGGGCTTCCGGCCGATATGGGATCGATCCGCCCTCGACCACGCCTTGTCCAGGCGGAGTCGCGCCGATGGCTCCTAAGTCTGGATGGCCAGGTCCGGCTGGATGAGGCTCAAGGTCCCAGTGTGCGGTGCCCATCGCCTGCCAGATACCGTTAAGGTCTGGATGACCGTCCCAGGCGCGTGGCGCTTCACCGGTTTGCGCCGATACGGTCCCCGTGGAGAGTACGACCGCCGAGACAACGGCGACCAACAAGTTCTTCATCGTGATACTCCGATTTTTTTCTGGGCGATAAGCCACGTTCACTGGAATCATATCAGCCAGCTATCTCTCGGGTGAAATCGTCGTCGGGCGTGATTCGCCGCCTGGCGTTATGATTTCATGTTCATGGCGCTTTCTTTCAAAAGGGCGGGCGGCTGGTTTTTCTTGAATGTGCTGTTGTTGAGCGTGTCCGCTTGCGCAGAAGAACCGGCGGTAGTTGCTATTGATTTATCGGAAACAGAGGTTCGGCAGCCCAACGTTGTGTGGGTCGTTGCCGACTCGTACGATTCCAAAATCGACGACGTTCTTCGGAGCGGTTCGGGTTCGGTTGAAACAGCAGTACTGTCGCTTCCGACCAACGACGTGGGTTTGCTGCAGTCGACCCTCTTGACGGGTGTTGACGCTGATAAATTGGGGCTGGATGTCGCGGCCGGGTCTTACACGCATCCACCTCTGCCTGGTGTTACGGTGGTTGCGGAGAGCTTGCGGCGCGCAGGCTACTACGCGAGTCGTTCTGGACCTATTTTGCACGTGTTGTCAGAAGTGGCAGCCCATCTAGGCGAGTCCATACGGAGCGGTGGTCGATGGCCAGTGCAACCTGGCATTCTCGGTGCCTGGGATGATGCTGGGGCTGATGCAGACTGGCGAAACCGATTTAAGGATTGGGATTATCCGTGCACCGTCGCTTTCGGTTGTGGCGGGCCGGCTAATTCGAGCGAATATAAATTCTTTTCGTTGTTCACAGTTGCGTCGTCCGGCTCGTCCAACGACCCAGTAGGAATCGCCACGCTGTCGCGAGTACTAGACCAACTTGATGTAGATGGCCTGACTGCAGAGACGGCCGTGTTTGTTGTGAGTGTCGATTCTACCTCTCCACGCGTTACTGTCCGATGGCCGGTGGGACTTCAACCTGCCGTTGGGCTGCCGGAGACAGTCGACGTAGTCGATTTGGCTCCGACAACTTTGGCGCTAGCCGGGCTTCCAGTGCCGGCCCACATGACTGGACAGGCGTTGGTGGAACCGGTTTCGGTGAGATCGCCGTTGGTGTTGTCTGATGCCGACACGCGACATCCAAACGTTAGTGGACAGATGCGAGTGGCTGCCACGCCGGATGCGTATCCAACGGGTGGACTCTTTCACGCGGCACCGCGGGTAGAGCTTTGGTGTGATACGCCAGGGGCTACCATTGTCTACACCACGGAACGGGAGGAGCCGTTTTATTGGCGGCTATACGACGGACCGTTTCGCATGCGTTTTTGGGAGTTACGAGTGCAGTGCGGTCGGCTCGGGTACCGGGATAGCGAAATCATGACGTATGAGTTTGATATTGAGTAGAAAGAGTTGGCGTGTCTTTTGCCAAACTGGGAGGGCGTAATGAATCAGTGGGGTTTGCGAGCGTGTGCGGTGGCCGTATTAGTTGCGTTACTTCCACTAACGACTGTTGGTCAGGAACCCAAGACCGCGTGGGGACACCCGAACCTGCAGGGGGTCTGGACGAGTTCGACCTACACGCCCCTCGAGCGACCGGACAGCCTTGCCGACCAGGCATTTCTGTCTGAGGAGGAGTTGGCGTCGTTAAACGAGTTGCTTACAGGCGAGGGTGTGGACCCGCTGCGGGCTCGGAGCGTTCTCGCAGCTGACTCGGAGGAAGAGCGCGTCGAACGTACGCGGCAAACGCAGGAGAATATTCACTACGACAACTCGGTTTGGCTGCGTGAACAACAACCTCGGCAGTTGACGACAACGCGAACCTCGCTGATCGTTGACCCTCCGGACGGGAAAATCCCTGCACTGCTTTCCACGGCAGAAGAACGGGAGGCAATGCGTCGACAGGCGAGTCGATGGTTGGTTTACAACAATCCATCCCCATCCTATGACAGTCACCAAACACGTACGCTGCAGGAGCGGTGTTTAGTCTGGCGACACGAAGGACCTCCGATGTTGCCGGCTTCCTATAATGACCTGCTGCAGATTTTTCAAACGGAACATTATGTGGTGCTTATGCAAGAGATGCGTGCGAACAAGGTGCGCATCGTTCCTCTCGATGGCCGCCCACACATTTCACCCTCGATTCGGCAGTGGCCCGGTGACTCACGCGGTCGGTGGGAGGGCGATACGCTCGTTGTGGAGACGGTTAACTTTAATGACAAAGTTACGTTCAATGGCGCGAATGTTGGCCTTCGAGTGGTGGAGCGATTTACGCGATTGGACGGCGAAACGATCCGTTATCAATTCACGGTTGAGGACCCGACCACGTGGGTGCAACCGTGGAGTGCCGAGTTTCCACTGATGAAGCGTGACGGCCCACTTTACGAGTATGCCTGCCATGAGGGCAATTACGACATCCGGCACATTCTGGAAGTTGCACGAAACATAGAGCGTGGCGACACCCCGTAAGGCCTGGTCGGAGGCTCGGCCACGCCTACTGGTGAGTAGGATGGTGCTCAGTGTGTGGTTTTCCAGAAGATTTTCGTTCTTGCTTGCAACTAAAACCAATCCCGCTGACAATTGATGCCTCTGCGGGCTGAGGCTTCTGAGGGTCCGCGTGATGTAAGGAGAACTTATGCGCCTTCTAACGCTATTGCTCGTGTCACTTCAGATTTTGACAGCGCCGGACCCGGCACAGATGGAGGATGCTCCGGATCTTGGCTACCGTCCGGTACCGCATGGTCTCGAGATTCCGGATGATGTTGAAATGGGTGCGCCGTCGAGTGTTGGTTGGACCTCGACCAACAAGATACTGGTCTTTAATCGTGGGCCTAATCCTTTGATGGAATTTAATCCCGATGGCAGTTTTGTTCGAGCATGGGGACAAGGACAATACGATAGGCCCCACGGCATGCGGATTGACGGTCAAGGGAATATCTGGACGACTGACGTCAACGCCGACACGATCCGTAAAATGAATGCAGCTGGGGACGTACTGCTAACGATTACCCCTGATGATACGCCACTACTTGAGGAACCTACTGACCTGTACATTGGTCTTGAAGAAGAGATTTTTGTACTCGTCGGTCATGGACAGGGTGTACCGCGTGTGTTGAAGTTTGATAGCGCTGGAGAACTCGTGCAGACATGGGGCGGCCCGGGAACTGGACCTAGTCAGTTCGATACCCCACACTCCATCGTGGTTGACAGCGAGGGCTTGGTTTACGTTGCTGATCGCCAGAATCGGCGCGTGCAAATTTTTAACAGTGATGGGGATTACATTAAGGAATGGGCCTACAAGGGGCTGCCATGCGGGCTTTATATAGATGCTGATGGCCAGATGTACATGGTGAGTGGCTTTGCGGGAGAAATTCTCAAACTTGATGAGAATGGCAAAGCTATTGGCGCCAACGGTCAGCCAGGAAAAGGGCTTGGTGAGTTCGGTGAGGCGCACTACATGACTATGACGCCTAACGGGGACATCTACGTTGCTGATACCGTCCATCCGGAGCTGCACAAATACGTCCAGAAGTAGGATTGCACTGTGTGTGGGAAGTCCAGTGGTTCTCGTGTTAGGGGCACCGTCGTTCCGTTAAGCGTGGTGATGGGACTAGTGGTCGGTGTTGCCGGTGGACTCGCCAGTGAGAGCCAGTCAAACGAGTTAGCGCCGTTAGTGTTGGATTGGCAGGACGCTGTGTGGGTGGCGCCGGCCGATCGGCCCGGATTCCCCACGGGGATTCAAAATGCGCCGATCGTGACCGATCCCGAGACCGGGGGACCCACCTATCTTGCGCGGTTTCCAGCGGGTAGCCGCTTTGAGGCGCACTGGCACACTTTCACCGAGACGGTTGTTGTGCTTGCCGGGACCGTTGATATTGTTCTAGATGGCCAGCGCCGTACGGCAGACGAGGGTAGTTACATCATTATTCCGGGTAAAGTGCATCACGAATGGCATGTTCCAGATGATGGCGACGTGGTGCTTTTGGCTCGTCGTGATGGTCCTGCCGACTTTCACTTCGTCGAGCCCTAACACCAGACTTCAGAGTGTGCCGTGGTCGTGCTTACGATAAACGGCGGAGACTGGTAAGTTCTACTCGTTGCCGTGGTAGTGGCGATGATGTTGTTAGGGTCGTCATCTCGTCGGTCATCAGCGCGCTGATTCCGCACGACCCGCTATTGCACTTTTCGTGATGTGGTATAGGACGTCAGTCCCGCGGCTCTTCCGGCCACTTTAGGGAGAAACAGAGCCAGAGAACTCGATGGTGATTTGAGGACGGACCCTAAGCATGCCGAGCATAACCGTGGGTGGTTCCACGCCGTAGTCGGTCATGTCGAGTCGCACCTCGCCTTCGATCTCGGCGCCCGTCCCGGCTGGTGTTATCTGGAGTGATACGGTCACCGCCTCGGTGGTATCCAGAATGGTCAGTGACCCGGTAGCCTGGGCACCTTGGGCCGTGACATCGTAACTCTCCATTTCGAAGGTGATCTCAGCGTGTTCGTCTGGACGCATCGTCTCCATCAAATGCTCGGTCATTTCTTCGTTTGGACACGTGAACTCAGCCACCGGTACTGTCAGTACCACTCCCTGTAATCCAGATGCGAACCCGGGTGCTGCGTCACCGCCGCCGGGGGTCAGTGTGGCAGTACCAGTTACTTCACAGGTCCAGCCCCGGATGGTGGAGTTTCCGGATACGGCGAAATCCACAGTGGATTGGGCCGCCGTCGGAGAAACGAACCCGAACGTAAATGCGACACTGGCTGCCAAACCAAGTAGTAGTTTCATGACAGGCGCCCTTACAATCCGAAGCCGAAACCGCTCTCACGCATCATGACCGGGTTCTTTCCGTCCATGACCAGGCGAGAGGTAATCTGGTCGACCGCTGCGGTGCGCGTCTGCCGCATCGCTATCTGGAGTTCCGCATGCAGAAGGTCGATGACCTTTGCGGTGCCGTCCTCTCCAAAACCACCGAGACCCCAGACATACGGTCGACCGATGCCGACTGCGTCGGCGCCGAGTGCTAGCGCTTTGAAGATATCTGTGCCGCGACGCACGCCGCTGTCAATGAAGACTGGCACCCTGCCGCGGACCGCCCGCACCACTTCTGGCAGTGAGTCGATGGACGACCAGAGACTGCTCTCTGCACGTCCCCCGTGATTGGAGACGAAGATGCCGTCAGCGCCACTCTCGACTGCCAGCTCTGCCTCTTCGGCGGTTACGATCCCCTTGAGTACCAGTTTCATCTGGGTGGCGTCCTTGAGTCGTTTCACATAGTCCCAATCGTAGGGATACCGCTCTCCCTGTGGTCCCTCCAGCCCAGCCCGCATCGGCCGCTGGTAGTCTGGTTGATGGTTGTGGCAGTTTTGACACAATGCGCCCTCGTAGCCTTCGCCTTGCAACGTTCGGCGCTGTAGTTCGCGGTTGCTACCACCTAGCAGGTCAATGGTCCAGACCAACACTGGGCATCCGGCCGACTCGACACGTTCGATTACGCGTTTATTTACGTTGAAGTCTGGCACGGTGTAGATCTGAAACCAGTGCGGCTCCCCTCGAGCCTCCGCGATCTCGTCGTAGGACTGTGAACTCTGGTGAGACTGCATCTGGAGGATACCGTGTGTCCCGGCTGCTCTGCCCGCGCCCGCCTCACCCTCTGTGTGGTACGCCTCGAGACTGGCCACCGGGCACAGAAAGAGAGGGGAGGCATATTCCTTGCCGAATAGGTTTACTGACATGTCGAGATTGCTTGTATCGGGACCAAGCCGTCTCGGTCGAATGATTAATCGGTTGAAGCCCTCCCGGTTGGCCCGGCGGGTTTCGAAGTCGTCGACCCCCATGTGCAGGTAGTCCCAGTGCTGTGGCAGGTTATTCGCGTGAGCGATCCGTTCGAAGTCCCACACGTTAACGGCATCGTCGACCGATTCGATCATTTGGCCGGTGAACTGTTCGTTGATGGCGTCCCGCATTTGTTGCCCCTCGGGGGCCTGTCCGAGGTTGACGTGGGACTCGCTTGTGGGTGCTAGTGGCATCTCGATGCCGCACCCGCGACATCGAAGACTTGACGGTGCGGGCGTCGTGGCTCGTCGCTCCGCCTCACGCGCAAGTGCTGCCTGCCAGCTCGTCGGCAACCCGGACGCGGCTAGGCCTAACAATGGGCTTGCTGCCAGCAGTTTGAAGAACTGACGTCGGCTTGCGCCCTGGTCAAAAATGTTTGTATCCCTCTTACGTGCGCTCATTCGTCGGCCCCTTCAATCATTAAGTAAAACTATTGGGCGGAACAGGTCGGCGCAAGTGTAATCGAATCGGGATGGAAAGCAATGTTAAAGAGAGAGAGCTTCCGCGTCGCCGGGGTTTATCGCAGTGACTCGAGTTGATTGTCGACACGCATGACGCCCTGCGTTTGCCCGACGATACGTTGCATTTCGATCCGCTCGATGTTGCTTTGGACATACCCGACTAGGGTGACCACGCTGTTCTGGACAATGATGTGAAAGGGGGGATTCGTCATTCCTGCGAACTGTTCGAAATTGTCATTCGAGAAGACGCGTCGTGCGATTGCGTCGCGGAGCCGTGGGTCTCCAGAGTTGGACGGTAGCACCTCAACGTTGATTACGACGTCTTGGACGCCACGCACTTTCGCGATGCGTTCGAATAATTCTTTGGCCTTGTCCCGTTCCGGTGTGACTTTCCCGCTAAGAGTGACGACGCCGTTGTTGAGACGGGCATCGAGATAATCCCAAATGCGGTAGTAGTCATACCGCTGGATCGCTTCCGCGATGTCTTCGATCAACCGTTGCTGGTCTTCTTCGACGGGAACGTCAATTTCGCTCACCACGGTTCCTACACCGGTTACGTCAAACGTGCGGCGGAGCGCCTCGCTTTTTTTCCAGAACGACTCGACCTCGCCGCTTAGTGTGATTTCGTTTCCGGCGATCGAGACGTCGAGACGTCGAAGCGCCCGGTCGTCTCTGAGCGTCTGTTCTACCTCGTGTTTGATTTCTGCCGGGGTCTGGGCGGCGAGTGCCGACGTCCCGGTAATGGCAGCGAGAGTCACGACGGCGAGCAGGCGGAATATCATTATGTGCATAAGTCTTACCTCAGAGAAGAACGCTACTCTTCACTTGTACCACAAACCTCGCGGCGTCTGTGGATTTATTAATAGCGAATAAAATACGAATATAGTGTGATATCGACTGGTGCCACTGGGGCCTGTTTTGATGGGGTTTCTTGTGCATTGCCGCCACTTTGCTCAAAAACCAAAATATTGGCGCCAATTTATTGGATCTCTCGGTCGAATCGTGGTGGGTTCGCGATTCGCGTGACCAATTTATTAAGTGTTTTTTATGTTTGCATGTTGGCCCGATTCTTGCTTATATTTATCTCGGAATTTACGCGTCCGCGGTACGTCTGCGACTTGGCGTGTGGTTTCACGGTTGCGTTGGTGCCTGTTATGTAAAGGTGGCAACGTCATTTAACACGGGGAGGTAGTATGAGGTCGTTTGTAGCCCTGTTAGGTCTGTTGGCTTTGGTGCTTGTGCCGAGTGCGGCACTGGCTCAGACCAACAGTACAATTGCGGGTGAGGTCACCGATAATACCGGTGGCATCCTGCCTGGCGTTACCGTCGAGGCATCTAGCCCGGCGTTGATCGAGGGAAGTCGTGTAGCGATAACGGATGGTGCCGGTCTTTACACGTTCGTCGATTTACGTCCTGGCACATACTCCCTGACATTCACTTTGCCCGGTTTTTCGACGGTCATTCGTGACGAGCTTGCGTTGCAGGCTGCGTTTACGATGAACATCGATGCCGAGATGAATGTTGGTGGTATTGAAGAGACCGTCACTGTTTCGGGTGAGGCTCCGGTGGTCGACGTCCAGTCGACTCGCCAGGTCGAAGTGCTCGATCGTGAGGTTCTTGACTCCATTCCAACTGGTCGTAACATGCAGTCGACTGGTCAGCTGATTGTTGGTATTAAGCTGAACCGGCCGGAAGTTGGTCTATCAACGTCGGCGCAGCAGACCGTCATGATGACCCACGGCATGAGTTGGCGTCAGGTTAGCGTTGCGGTTGACGGACAGCTCGTCAACGGCACGGACCGTGACGGTGGTATTCAGAATTACCACAATCACTTGGCAAACGAGGAAATGGCCTATGAGACCAGCGGTATGACCGCTGAAACCTCTGGTGGCGGTGTCCGAATCAACATGATTCCGCGCGAGGGTGGTAACACGTTCGCGGGTCAGTTCTACACTGGGTTTTCAAATAACTCATTGGCGAACGACCACACGTCAGTTCCTGCAAGTCAAGCGACCTATCCGAATGGTGGCACGCGTGCTACCGGGTCCGAAGGCAACACGTTGTTCCATGACATCAACATTGCCCAGGGTGGCCCACTTGTTCGCGATAAACTTTGGTTCTTTACCAGCGCGCGTCGTTGGCAGGTGGATAAGCCCATCACCGGAAGTTTTTATCGCAACACGTCAGGTACCGCGCCGCGGTATTTTGACCATGATCCCGTGCAGTTGGACGGTAAGGGTGGTCGAGACCTGCTTTCTGGTGTCGACGCTAATACCATCTGGAGCACGCTGATGCGTTTGACCTACCAGGCGGGTGCGAACCATAAGTTGTCGGCCTATTTTGACCGCATCTTTAAGGATCGCTATCGTCCGCATGGTGCTGGTGATGACCCGGCCACAGCGCCGAATCACCAAGGTTCACCGATTTATTACACTGGCGCGGCCAAGTGGACAGCGACTCTGAGCAATCGATTGCTCTTGGAAGCTGGCTACTCCTCTAACGTTGAAAACTGGAGCTATGAAGAACGACGGGATGCCCCGCCGCTCGGACCAGCTGTTGGTTTGCGTCAGAGCCGCCCAGCTAACGTGCCTTTCTGTGCGTCTACGCCTTGCTACCACGTTGGTAACACTGCGGCGCAGCAGATGCAGTACGGTTCCGGCATGGACCCGTGGTATCAGATGATTCGTCGTAATGACACTGACGCCGCGTTCCGTGACCGTGGAAACTGGAGTTATATCCAGGAAAAACCAGAGCGTTTCAACTACAACGTCTCCCTGACCTATGTGACTGGTTCACATAACATGAAGGTTGGCGTCATGAATAGTTGGGGCATCCACCACCGGTCGCACTCGAACAACGGTGACATGTGGGAGCAGAAGTATAAAGATGCCGTGCCGTATGAAGCGCGGGTCTCGAATCTTCCGATCTGGCGTCCTATGAACTACACCAAGGACATGGGGATTTATGCGCAGGATACATGGACAATTGACCGATTGACGTTGAACCTCGGCGTCCGTTGGGAAACGATGTTGGGCGAAAACCTCCCCGCACATCGTCAGCAGAATCGATTCGTCCCGTCCGCGCAGTATCTCGGTCTGGATAACCTGCCGAACTGGAGCGACATCGCGCCCCGCTTAGGGCTCGCGTATGACGTCTTTGGTGACGCTTCCACCGCGTTGAAGTTCTCATGGGGTCGTTACAATGGTTCGAACACGACGAGTTATTCGCGTCAGTTCAATCCAGTGACCCACACGGGTGAAAACCGCACTTGGTTTGACTGTGCGTTGAACCCAGCGAATGACACGCAGTGTGCGACCCAGGCGCAGTTGACTGCCCTCGGGTTCGATCCCACGATTGCTTATGGCACGAGCACCACAGATGCAACGGGTGCCGTCCTTGCAGGCACGGGACACAATGGTGGAACCAATGGTGACGACTTCGTGCAGGATTGGGAAATTGGCACGCCGGTTGCGGCCGACTATGGTCAGTTCTCCACGATTCCGACTGCGGATCCCAATGGCGTGGAACGCCCCTGGGTGTCGCTGATGAACATCGGTATCGAGCGCGAAATCACCACTGGATTCTCGATGCAGGCCAACTGGTATCATCGTGAGTCCTACGATCCAATCATTCAATACAACCGCGCCTACACGGCTACCGACTGGACTGCGTTGCAGTTCCCGAATCCGTGTGCGGCGACTGGTGCAGCGTCGAACGGTTTCCCCTGTTCCTCACGGGGTATTACGCCGCCGGCGAGCCTAACCATTTACAACCTCAATCCGTCCGCAAAGGGTCGTACATCCGACAACTACATGCGGAACTCGAGTTCGAACGCGGACTCGTATAACGGATTCGACGTTAGCTTTAACGCTCGCCTTGCGGGTGGCGCGGCTATCTTCGGTGGTTGGACGATGGAGCGGAACTTCATGAATCGTTGTGACCAGCCAAGTGACCCCAACCGGTTGCTTTTCTGCGACGCCTCGAAATATGACATTCCGTGGCTGCATGACTTCAAAATCTCCGGCACGGTGCCGCTGCCTGGTGGCGTCCAGTTCAGTGGTTCAGCGCAGTTCTACCCGGCGCAGGAGATGACCGCGGGTGGCTCCACCAGCTTGTTTGGTGGCACCAACCAAGGTGGCTCGACGTTTGATGACCTCCAGGCCTATGCCGGGAACGTCAACTACTCGGTTACCGTTGATGACTTCGCAGCACAGGGTGTGACACGAACGCAG
>Ga0310344_10001775_pt1 | contig 16350 bp, 14 predicted proteins | sample HC15DNA20200_MG_FD_203801 | JGI IMG/M metagenome (GOLD analysis project Ga0310344, IMG submission 203801) | Marine microbial communities from station ALOHA, North Pacific Subtropical Gyre - HC15-DNA-20-200_MG | ecosystem: Environmental > Aquatic > Marine > Oceanic | place: Pacific Ocean: North... | reverse complement strand
CGAGACGTTGAACAACGTTTAGAACGGGCCGAGGCACAGAGTGGGCGTGAACTTCCTGTGGTCGAGCAGCCCATGTCAGCCCCTGAAACATTTCCCGAATATGCTCATTTAATGATCGATCTCATGGTTTTGGCGTATCAAGCTGACATTACACGGGTGTCCGCGTTCATGTTGGCTAAAGAACTGAGCGGCCGGACATTCCCAGAGATTGGTGTTTCTGAGGGATTTCACGCACTGTCACATCACGGAAATTCTCCAGAGAAAATGGCAGACCTAGTCAAAGTCAATGCCCATATGACCTCCATGCTCTCTTACTTCCTTGAGAAAATGCAGGCGTCAGCAGAAGGTGATGGATCCCTGCTGGACCACGGCGTAATTCTTTATGGTAGTAATCATGGCGATCCAAACAAACACGAACCCCGTGAGTTACCGATTCTGGTATTTGGTGGCGATGCCATTAAAGGCGGACGCCACATCCGCTACCATAATCGTGTGCAGCTTCCGGATTTGCACGTAACGTTACTCAATGCGGCCGGTGTGCCGATTGAACAAGTGGGCGCGAGTACCCAGAAAGCGTCACTCCCGTCATTATCGTCGTAGACGAAGTGAACAGGACGCCCGCGTTCGAACATGGAGACATAGGCGAATGAGACGGTTCATTGTTCTCGGATCCGCAATTACTCTACTCGGACTGGTCGTAGGTCCGACAAGTGCAAATGACGATCTACGCTTGATAGAAGCTGTACGGACTGACAATACAGCCGCCGTCACACGGCTGCTGGCCACCGACATTCCGATCGATACTCCACAACCCGATGGAGCGACCGCACTGCACTGGGCCGTTTATCGCAACGCCCCTACTATGGTTGAACAATTAATTGCTGCCGGCGCTGACGTCAATGCCGCAAGCTCCCAAGATGTTCGCCCTCTGACTCTTGCCATACTCAATCGAAGCACTGCACTGGTCACCGTGCTATTAGATGCCGGCGCTGACCCGAACCGTGGCAAAGAAACCGCGATGATGACAGCAGCGCACTCCGGGCACCAAGAAATAATGGCACTGTTAATTGCCCATGGTGGCAACGCGAATGCGTCTGAAGGACTGCGAGGGCAGACTGCACTCATGTGGGCTGCCGCGGAGGGACATCCGGATGTCGTTAAGTTGTTAATCAACGCTGGGGCAAACGTGCAAGCACGAACGAGTGATCCGCCGCCCGATCCGAATGCACGTATGCGCCCACGGCGCCCCTCAAAGTTTCCGAATCCAAAATCGTCATTGGCTGCCAACCAATTTACGGCTTTACTATTCGCGGTTCGCAACGGCAACGTGAGTTCGGTACAACATCTATTGCAAGCGAAGGCCGACGTGAACACCGCGAGTGAGGATGGCATGAGTCCTCTCGTTCTCGCAACCGTGCGTGGATGGCCATCCGTTGCCCATATTCTGTTGGAGCATGGCGCCGATCCTAACGCCGCCGGATCCGGCTACACGGCTCTACACTGGGCTGCCGGCTCTTGGGAGACAGAATTAACCACGGCCTCAATAACACCGACCGGCACAAACGAATGGACACGCGTTGCTGGACTGACCGACGGAAAACTCGATCTCGTCAGAACTCTCCTAGAGCATGGTGCCGATCCAAATGCTCGAATTCAGCAGACACCTTCACGTGTCGGCAGTTCAAAGAACCCCCCACTCGCAGAGCTTGAAGGTGCCTCACCATTTTTACTGGCCGCCCTTGCAGGAGAGGGTGAAGTCATGCGCCTCTTGGCCGCACATGGAGCAGATTTGGGGTTAATGACGACTTCCAATGGAACCCCGCTGATGGCCGCTGCGGGCCTCGGACGAGTCATGGGGGAAGTAAGCGTACCGGACAGCCGTGTTTTGGAGGCCACTAAGGTGCTCGTTGAGCTCGGGGCACTCGGCGACATAGACGCCGTAGATATTCTTGGGAATACAGCTCTCCATTATGCGGCCTACTTTAAGCGGACGGGTATTGTGCAGCTGCTTGCCGATCACGGCGCTGATCTTGATATCTCGAACAAATATGGCGAAACCCCACTGTGGCTTTCCGAAGCCGTTATTCAATACGCGGGTGGAGGTATTTACGCAATCTCACAAACAGCGACCGGAGATCTGCTGCGTAAACTTGGCGCTCATGCAAAAGATCCTGACTACACGCTGCGTCCGATGTTTTGGCCGGATATTCCACACATCTAGCCTCGACCCGTCTTAACAACCTATCGGCGACCACTACGCCCTGGACTACATTCACCCTCCTCCCCACCATTCCATCAAACTTAAACATATGAAACTGTTATCCTTGTATAAATAACAGATTGCACTCATTACAGACAGGTTGATCACGATTGGAGCGAACATGGCAAGTGAAAACAAGTGCCCCGTGTTGGGGGGATCGCATAGACATACAGCAGCAGGAACCACGTCAAACCAACACTGGTGGCCGAATCAATTAAATCTCAACATTCTTCATCAAAATTCTTCTCTGTCAGATCCGATGGGTGACGAGTTTAACTACGCTGAAGAATTTGCAACACTTGATCTAGACGCTCTAAAACGGGACATCGATGCTGTGATGACCACCTCACAAGAGTGGTGGCCCGCCGACTACGGCCATTACGGCCCGCTCTTTATTCGAATGGCGTGGCATAGCGCAGGCACTTACCGTATAGGTGACGGACGCGGCGGCGGCGCCTCTGGCACACTCCGCTTTGCGCCTCTAAACAGTTGGCCCGACAACGTAAACCTTGACAAGGCGCGCTTGTTACTCTGGCCAGTCAAACAAAAGTACGGACGAAAAATTTCATGGGCCGACCTAATGATCTTCGCGGGAAACTGTGCCCTCGAATCCATGGGATTCAAGACGCTCGGTTTCGCAGGGGGACGCGCAGATGTGTGGCACCCTGAAGAGGACATCTATTGGGGCCCTGAGACTGAGTGGTTAGCAGACGAACGGTATACCGGCGACCGAGACCTCGAGAACCCACTCGGCGCCGTGCAAATGGGACTCATCTATGTCAATCCGGAAGGGCCTAACGGAAATCCTGATCCACTCGCCGCTGCACGAGACATTCGAGAAACGTTCGGGCGCATGGCAATGAACGATGAAGAGACTGTCGCGTTGATTGCTGGAGGCCACACCTTTGGCAAAGCACACGGGGCGGCGGATGCCGATCAACATGTTGGGCCCGAACCTGAAGCGGCAAATCTGGAAGCACAGGGCCTTGGTTGGCAGAACAGTTACGGCAGCGGAAAAGGTGCAGACACCATTAGTAGTGGGCTTGAAGGCGCTTGGACGACCAGCCCAGCGGAATGGGACAACAATTACTTCGACAACCTGTTCGGCTACGAATGGGAACAGACGAAGAGTCCAGCCGGTGCGACACAGTGGATCCCAACGGATTCAACTGCGACGGGTACTGTGCCTGATGCTCACGACACGACAAAGACGCACTCCCCCATCATGTTTACGACGGATCTCGCTCTCAAATTAGATCCATTCTATGGACCCATTTCAAAGCGATTCCATGAAAACCCCGATGAATTTGCAACCGCATTCGCCAAAGCGTGGTACAAGCTGACACATCGTGACATGGGGCCACGGACACGATGTCTCGGGCCACTCGTCCCCACCGAACCCCAACTCTGGCAAGACCCTGTTCCAGAAACTACCCATGCTCTAATTGATGCGCAAGATATTGAGAGCCTCAAACATACGATCCTCGCATCTGGCCTCTCAATTGCACAACTAGTCGCTACCGCGTGGGCTTCCGCTGCGACATTTCGGGGAACTGATAAACGGGGTGGCGCGAATGGTGCTCGCCTTCGCCTCGCACCACAGAAGGACTGGGTCGTGAACACACCAGAAAGCTTGGGAGCTGTAATTGAGACGCTCGAAGGGATTCAGACGACATTCAATAACGGGCAATCGAATGGAAAACTTGTCTCCCTTGCAGACGTGATTGTGCTCGGCGGCTGTGCCGCAGTTGAAGCCGCTGCAAAAGCCGGCGGCAACGACGTGCAGGTCTCCTTCACACCTGGCCGCACAGACGCGTCCGCCGAACAGACTGACGTGGATTCCTTCGCCGTGCTTGAACCAACGGCGGACGGGTTCCGTAACTACCTGGCGGACGGGCACCAACGATCGGCGGAAGAACTACTCGTCGATCGCGCACAGATGCTAACACTGACCGCTCCTGAAATGACCGTGCTCGTCGGGGGAATGCGCGTCCTTAACACCAATAGCGGGCAATCCTCTCATGGTGTCTTCACCGACCGAGCTGAACAGTTGACACGAGATTTCTTTGTTAATCTGCTCGACATGAATACCGAGTGGCAACCTTCCCCAACGTCCCCAGGTGTATTCGAAGGACGCACGCGAGGTTCAAACGATATCAAGTGGACCGGGACGGCCGTCGATCTCGTATTCGGCTCGAACTCTCAGTTGAGAGCCATCGCGGAAGTCTATGCGTGCAATGACTCACAGCAAGATTTTGTGCGAGACTTTGTCGCTGCGTGGGAGAAAGTGATGAATCTTGACCGCTTCGACCTTGCGTAACCACGCCGTCCGTAGTCACACACTCCCCGCCTTTCACCTCTCGGCAAAGGCGGGGTCTTTTTGCATTCGCGATTCTAAACTTTCTCGATGCATGGGGACAGATTACCCAAGTTTCGCGCGTGCCTCCTGTAACATGGCAATAAGAGCCGCACGAACGTCGTCAGCCGTCGTAACCATGTCCGCAAATGCTAAACGTATCGGCCGGGCACCTTCTGCGGTGATCGCAGACATTTCGAATCCATACCGGTCGACACCGGTCATCGTGGCAGCAGTAACTTCCGTTGCCTTTGAAAACGCCTTGCAAAATAACACCATCGCCTCGGCATGGTCCTGGTTCATGTGTGCGACGACACCAGTCGCCGCACTCGCGAGCGGATCGGCTTCAGCAGCGTGCCAGTCAGGCGCATCGACCCAAGACATCCGGCCATATCCCCCGATATATCGGATTGATTCAACCTGTAAACACCAGAATGCGAAATCTTTGAAGTCGGCATAATATTTTGCGTTCGGGTGTGTCTCCAAAAATGCAGATCGCACACTAGAACCTTGGCTGCTAACCTTCCTACAGGGTCCCAACAGAGTCACTCGACCATTCGCCAGCGGATCCTCTGCCCCTGTCTCGGCAACCAACAGCGACCCACGAGAATCCTGTTGTAAATTCCGTGTGTGCTCCGCGAGAGCACTGAAAAGAAAAACCGGATTTCCCTGCTCAAACGCCACAGTCACGAAGGACCCATAGGGAAAGCCAGCGGGCTCAGCAGCGAGGGTGCACAAAGTTCCCGTGGTGACCTGAGAGACTAAGGTCCTAGCCCGTTCAGCATGCGTGGGCGTGGGTATATTGACGTCGTATAGAGGACCCGGAGTATCCCCGGTCGGTCTCGAATGCGCATCATTCAGCATGGCTAATCCTTAATCGTGTTCCGTCCCTGATCAATCATTAAATAGAATGCCCAAACTATCCGTAGAGAAGCGTGTGTGTCTTAATGTAGTCAGGGTCAATACGAACACCCAATCCTGAACCCGTTGGGACCTTAATCATTCCATCAACACTTACAAATGGTTCCGTCTTACTTTCAATAGGAACAATCGTGCCGTTCGCGTCCCTTGTAGCGAATAGTTTGAATTCGTGGTACTCCCCGGCGTTCGGACACACCGAGACATAGTGCAACAAATAAAGATAGCCTAACCCTCCAGCGGACAGATGGGGCACAATGATCTTGCCTCCCGCCGCAGCCATCCGAGCGACCTGAACCGACCGAATGAGCCCGCCAAAATAGAACTGATCGGGCTGGATGATATCGAAGGCACCATTAGCAATCAGCCAGCGAAACGCATGAATACCAAACTCCTCTTCGCCACCGGCCATCGGAATACTCATGGTATCTGCGACTGCCTTCTGCTCCTCATACCAATCCCAGGGAATTGGTTCTTCGTAAAAGTAGAAGTTGTGTTCTTCTAGAATCCGTCCAATCCGCACGGCTTCCTTCACTGAATACGACCCATTACCATCAATCATGAGCACCATGTCATCGCCAAAGACTTCGCGGGCCATACGGATCAGTCTCTCGGTCCTTCCTGGCGCATTGTCGATATCAGATCCGAGATTATCCCCACGCCCCGCACGCAATTTCACGGCCTTGGCCTTTGTTTCTTCCAAATCCTTTTGGACAAGAGGCAACGATTCTTCAGGCTCCTGCCGACGGAGTTCACGAAGGCGTGTCCCTTGATAGACCGCAATCTCAGTGTTGTGAATATCCCCAATCAATTCTCCGACCGACTTGTCCGCGATATTTCCCAACATATCGAGCACCGCAAATTCGGCCGTCGCAATTTGCACGCACAAGGGAATGCCCTGCCGTTTCACATTCCGCTCGGCGGCGTTATACACCAACAGATCCAAATCGCGAGCGTCCTTGCCAACAAAGTGTCGCATAACCCCTGTTTCAAACATCGGGTACCCCTGTTTCGAAATAAACGGATGCCCGATTGAAATACCCTCGGCCCCATCGCGAGAGCGCACGCGACAGATGAAGTTGTTTCGATCCTGTAATAATTCAAGTGTGTCAATAATGATTGGCTGGGAAAACAACTCCCGTTTCAAAACGGGCGTACTGAGGGCGCGGTCAATTGCCGTGTAGTCTGGAATAGTACCAGTTAAACGACCTTGCCCTTCGACAAGCGTCCTTGGGAATAACGCCGCTGCGCCACCTACAAACGCAGCACCTGACATAAAGTTTCGTCGACTTGTTTTCACCATTCCCGCACGCCCTTGACAGACAGATTAGATCTTGAAGGTCTCCATTACCGTTGCCGTAGCTTCGCAAGTAACCGCAGTATTTCCAGGTAGAGCCAGACCAACGTAACGAGCAGACCGAACGCACCATACCACTCCATGTACTTTGGCGACCGACGCTCCGCACCCTGTTCAATAAAATCAAAATCCAAGACCAGATTCAACGCGGCAATCACCACGACAAACACACTAAATAAAATACCAAACGTACCGCTGGAATGAATGAGTGGGACACTGACACCAAAAAATCCGAGCACAAAACTGAGTAAATAGACGAGTCCGATCCCACCCGTCGCGGCGACAACACCTAATTTAAAATTTTCAGTGGCGCGAATCATGCCAGACCGATACGCCATTAATAAAGCTCCGAGAGTGCCAAAGGTCAGGAAGACGGCCTGGCTCACAATGCCAGGATATGCGGCTTCAAATACAACTGAAATCCCACCAAGCGCGAGTCCTTCAAGACCGGCGTAGAGTGGTGTCGTCAACGGCGCCCACGTCTGCTTAAACGCCGTGGCAAGCGCGACCACCAGACCTCCGAACACACCGACTAAAGTAAAGACCGTCAAATATGGATCAGCAGGTCCTCGGCCCCATACGTAACTGGCCGTAATCAGAAGTAGTAGCAGTGAGAAGGCGGTCTTATTGACCGTTCCCGTAATCGTCATCACCTGATCATCCGCCAATGCCGGGAACCCTGTGAAGGTCTCCGCCGTCAACGCCGGATTGCCAGAACGCATTGCTAAATGAGCACTCATCGAATACCTCCAAAACTGCGGAGTTTATAAAAATTGTTCATATCACCAAACGTTTCGTGTGTATTTGCCAGACGGGTGGAACGTGAACAGGGTTCACCGTGGCAGGCTCCGCTTATCGCTGCCCTCGTCGCCTCTCCTGACGTGCGCGCATCCAGTCGTCTTCAAGAGCTTCAGCCTTGGCTTTTTGCCCATGGGTAAGCAGTTGCCAGACCTGCCCACGAAGTTGTGCGCGTGCGACAGCAGTTTCCCCTTCAAGAACTCCAAGGTTCTCGGCCAGCATACGAATCTCCTGTGCATCGACCCAGTCGTTCTTCATCGTCTCGTACAGAGCCTTTCGTGCGACTCGCACTCGTTCGAGCGTTTCCCTCAGAGCGCTGTGGTTCGGCTTAACCACGCTTCGAATCTGCACAAGCTGGCTTCTGCTCAAATCCAACTTCCGCAATGGAATCATCACAAGACGGCCTATGCCTCCCCGGCCCATCTCTCGCGCCGGCCCACCTCGCCTCTGGCTCTCCATAGCCACAAGAGTGACTCCACCAACAACACACATCGTCACGACGAAGCAGGCTATCTTCTGCACGATACTGAGCACTCTTGTTCTCCACCGATTAGTTGCCATTACAATCTCCTGTATCACCCCTAGTATTTCTTCCTCGAAGTCTATAATGATTTCCGTCTGATAGAAAAAAGGAAAAATGTAGGACCAAAAACCATAATACGGTAAATTACGTGTGTACACCCGCATGACTGGAACAGAATTAACATACAGGACAACGCTGAATCTTATGAGAACACGAGGCACGTGGTGGATAATTTATCTGACGATGACCGTCGGGTTTAATGGCACGCCTCAGGCGAACTCCTCGTCCGAAGCCAATCAGATTCGTCATTCCTCCGGGCAGAATGTCGTTCCAGTATACGAAGGATGGTTCGAAGATCAAGACGGGAATATCCAAGTGACGTTCGGTTATCTCAACCGTAACTACGAAGAAATAATCGACATCCCGATTGGCTCAAACAATGCGATCGCACCTGGACCGGCCGACCAAGGACAGCCTACACATTTTTTACTCCGGCGTGAGAAGAGTGTGTTTACCGTCGCAGTGCCTAAGTCAGGACTAGATACTGAAATTACTTGGACACTGTCCCATCGAGGACAAACTTACACAATTCCTGCAAACCTCAATCCGGAATTCAACATCGACGCATTGCAACAGCGCGGAGGTGAATTTGACGGCAACACTCCACCGGTCTTGACATTCCCCGCTAATGGGATTTCTTCGTCGGGTCCCACCGGTTCATCCCTTGAGCTCGACACCGTCGTCACACAACCACTCACTGTAGCCGTAAAAATCACGGACGATGGCTTGCCGCCACCCATTGAGCACGACGTCTTCTACAGTCGGTTTGAACAGCGGTCAGGGGTAGCCGTCCGGCCTCCCGTGACTCAACCAGCCCTCAAGGTTCTCTGGACGAAATATCGAGGGCCGGGTGTCGTGTCGTTCTCGGAATCTGAAGTTGCGATTGCAGACGGGACAGCGACGACGATGGTAACATTCACTCGGCCTGGTGAGTACGTGCTTCGGGCGAAAGCAGTCGAGAATGCGGGATCGTTCGGCCTCTGTTGCTGGACCAACGGGTACGTTCGCGTAATGGTGACGCCATGACATTAAATCGAGAACCAATTTTCGTTCTATTGATCGGCCTTCTTGGATTGCTACACGTCCCTGCTGGTGCGCAAAGCCGCGTTCCTGACAATATGACAACCGTTACATTTTCAGAGCACATTGCCCCGATCTTTCAGAAAAAATGTGAGACCTGTCATCGACTAGGAAGTATTGGACCGATGTCGCTGGTGACCTACCAGGACGTTCGCCCATGGGCGCGGTCCATCAAAAACAAGGTGCTCGCCGGTGAGATGCCTCCGTGGCATCTCGACAAGACGGTGGGTATCCAAAAATTTGTCAACGACATCTCGCTGTCCGAGGATCAAATCAACGCAATCATCAGGTGGGTTGATACGGGTGCCCCACGAGGCGATCCGGACGAGATGCCTGCTCCGGTCCAGTGGCCTGCAGGCGATCGATTCCTCCTTGAGGAAACCTTGGGCCCACCGGATCTGATCATTAAAGCCGATCCTTGGACAATGCCTGCCGTCGCCAACGACACATTTTTTCACGCGGTCGTGGACGTACCGCTTGACGAGGCACGCTGGATTCGCGCCGCAGAAACAAAACCGTCGTTAAAAGGTCGCCGTATTGCGCATCACGCCTCCACCTATCTGCATCAGCCTGAAAGCGATGCCTTTATTGACGCAGAGTTGGCGTTTCGAAACGGTCAAGCAGGGATAGATGCCGTTTTGGCGGCCCAACAATATCGGGCCAGTGCTCCGGTTGAAGTACGAGAGTTATTCACTGAATGGGCGCAGGGGAAGGAAGGCGAACTCTACCCCCCAAACACCGGCAAACTCGTCAAGCCCGGTGCAAAAGTTGAATTCGATATCCACTATCATGCGGTCGGCGAAGAGATTACCGACGTGCTCGAAATCGGGTGGTGGTTTCATCCAAAGAGTGTCACGCCGAAATACAGCGCAGAGTACCTGGCGTTTGGACCGTTTATTGGAGGATCGCTTGAAATACCGCCCCATTCTGTCGTCCAGCATCAAGGGTCCTACGTGCTACCTGGGCCGGCCATCCTACACAATTTCCAACCTCACATGCACGCACGTGGTAAAGCCTTACTACTTGAAGCCATCTATCCAAGTGGAGGCCGAGAGGTGCTGAATCATACGGATCGCTTCGATAATAACTGGCACATTAACTACATCTATGCGGATGACGTCGCACCACTCCTCCCTAAGGGCACTGTCTTGCTCGTAACCACGTGGCACGACAACACGGCCGCACACAAAAACAATCCTGACCCACGTCAGTGGGTTCTGGGGGGACCGCGGACGATCGACGAGATGGGTCACGTGAACAGCCAAATGATCTTTATTACTGACGAGGACTATGAGCGGATTGCCAAAGAACGAGAAACCAATCAGGCGCCTCTTAATTAAGCACTCGATGTCCTACTAACCTGTTACTGACAGGAGGAATACATGACTCGCACACTTGGAATAGCCCTCATCGCACTTGGAATGACTGTTGGCCCTACCCAGGCGCAATCAGACGCAGTAGACCCCTTCAATGGCACGTGGACACTGAATATTGAAAAAACGAAAGAGCTGTCTGGCGGAGAATCTCCAGTGCATGAAATCATCACCTTCACGATCAGTGATGACAACGTGCAACACTACGAAGTCGAGATCCAGTACAGCGACGACACGCCCATGCGGAAAGGCTGGTACTCATCAAAATACAACGAGCCCACGTTTGTGCCCTACAACGGGACGGTCTCCGATGATCCGCCCGGAGCAGAAGTAATGACCATTAAGGTCGATGAACGCACGCACTATCGGATTGCACGTACTCGTGACGGCAGCAACGCACGTTACGTGATGATGCGACGGTTGTCCGAGGATCATCAATCGTACATCTCCGCGGGCATTATGATCGATGGCCGTGCCGATCTCTACCGCTGGATGGATCGCGTCCCCGATTCCGAATAACACCGACACGACATTACACCCTCGGTCAGGCTGACCGTGTGTCTTTCGAATCAGACGCCGCCGAATTACTCAGACGTCAGTTCACGGCGCAGTGTGACTTCGTCGAACGTCTCACCGATAGCACCAAGTCGCGCCAACGCCGCAGCATCCTCCTTCAGATACGCATCAAAAAACGCGATCAGGGCATGCCGGGTAATCGCCTTCTGTCGAGTCGGCTCGATCAACGGCCGTCGCTCTGTACACATGGAGGGTTGTTCTCCAACATTCTCGGAAAACCAGAGACAATCCGGATTGAGATTGTCTGCCGGCACCTGCGCACCGTCACCAAACCAGACGTGGGGCGCATCATGAATCATGACCTGATGCTTCGGAGACATCAGGCGTGCATACGCCGCTGCTGAACCGCCCGTTCTCGATTCGAAGACGTCCGCATCGCCAACCAACAAAAGAGCTGGAGTGTCGACTGCAGCTGGTATCACCCCCTCGAACCCTAACCCAAAACTCAATGCGGCATACGGCGGATCACCTGGAGCAATTGGAGCACTCGCCTTGATCCTTGGATCACGCGTTGGCAGACCAAAGCTTGCGAAATACGTCGTGATACCTCCAAGAGAGATTCCCGTTGCCCCAATTCGATCGCGGTCGATCAGCGGTCCAAAGCGTGGATCCGCCAACAGGGCATCAATGACAAAACTGACATCGCCCGGCTGGTTCCCCGCATCAGTCACATCGGCAGCCGGCAGCTGCGTATGTGCAGCCCGGGACGTCAGGGGAAATGTTGGCGCGGCCACGACATACCCATGTCGCACCAAATACTCACAAAAGTGCGTCGAGGAATCTGGCTGACTGTAGGTCCCATGACTAAAGATAATCAGCGGCCACGGGGCATCCGTGCGTGCAGGCGCGTTCTCAACAGGATGATCCCCCGTCACGTCAGCCGGGTACCAAATCCAGGTATCTAGTCGTCGATCAGGTGCTCCCACAAACGGTGGACTCGGCTTTGTCGGACGAGACGCATCGATAAAGGTCGTTCGCGCCAGACCCACACCCTGAGCCTCTACGGTTTGATGAGACACACTGAAGAGCGCAGCAATGATCATACCGCACACTCCGATCCATCCGAACGGACCACTCCCCCACTCCTGCATTTTATTCATGATTCTCATCTTCCTGAGCGCGGGCTCCTGCCAAAATATTGTGCATCGCGTAATTACCCTCGTGACACGCATACTCATACGTGGGATCTTCTGTGCGCATCATTGGCATTGCCACAGTCCACGGGCTGGTCCATGCATCAGAATCAGTCACCGTAAATTCATACAGCAATCGATCACGGCCCGCTCGGGTAAACCGCTCCACCAGATGCAGGTTCCGTCCTGATCCGCCACGTAAATGGGCTAACCCTGTAAAACTCGACTTCGCGGTAAAGTTTGTGGTTTCTACAACCAGCGTCTTCCCATCCCAGGTCCCTCGGGAATCACCGGCCCATTGGCGGATATCCGCTGGAAGATGTGGGCGATCATCAATGGGAATCACGCGCGTGTGATGAATCATTTCATTAAACAACACGACATACCCAGGGCTTTGAAACACCTGCACGTTGTTGTTGTAGTTACTGGGTATCATCGGTGGACCCGAATTAAACCCGAGCAGACACCGCTCAGCCAGTCCTAAATTCTCTGGGCCATCTGGCACAACACCCAACACAATACGCTCTCGCGAAGCACCACGTCGCGGTTGCCGCACGCGCGCTGCCTCCGCCGGGGTGAATGCCGGCATCCGTCCATTGGGCGGATCGATAATCAGTGAAGTTCGTCCATCATCCGTGAGCTCCCGCCCATAGTCCCACCAGAAATCGTTATACCCGCGTTCCAAATCGCTTGCGGTATTGGCGCCCCGCCGGTCCGCGTTCCGGCGCTGCAATTGGCTCTCCCTGAACGCTGCCAATTCCTCAGGGGTTAAAAATTCCTGCTCCGCATAGTCTTCTGGACGCTCAAGGGGCGTCACAGTCCGAAAATCCCAGATACCCTGCAAGTCGGGATCGTTCCATCCTGTTCGAAGGTCCTGCAGACTGGGTACTTGGGCTTCACTCTCTGCAACCTTCAACATACCAACACCGCTCACTGTCAGCACCACGGCTATCCACATGGCGACAGGTCTCATTGTTCCCTCCATGATCGCCCAATCCCTAATGATTACCAGAACTCACACGAATAACACACGTGTCATGTTTCTCGCCATCAATCAACACTTTCTCAACTACAAACTCATCCGTTTTTTGGTCGGCACCCTTTCGTAAATCCATGACGATGACCGAGTCGGCATGCGAATGCCGTTTAATTAGATCTAAGTACGTATTTAGCGGATAGTGAAACCCGCACGACTTTCCACTATAGATAAAATCAAACTTGAGCTGTGTCTCGATTTGGAGATCTTTCGTTGCATCAAGAAAAGTATATGCAAGCCCTCTTTGTTGCCATGAGTCCAGTAATTCCTCTTTGCTCAAATAAAAACTCATATTGTCAACATCGTCATAGCCCACGTGCCGGCTATCTTCTGCCTGCTGTTTTGTGTCGATATACCCATCCAACAAAAACAACTCCGTGCCATATTTTTTCTGAAACTTCTCCGCCTCTAACGCCAACCCACACCCAATATCAAGCATAGATTTTGGTGTTAATGCACAATCTTCAAAATACGCAGAAATTTTTTCAGTTTTCTGCTGTCTCTCATCCATGAATTTCTGATTGTTTGTCCACTTCAGAAACCATTCAGATTTTTTATTAAAGGTCATTCGTGAAACTCTATCGTCGAGTAGTCATCAAATAGAAATAATCCGACACGCGTTTCATGCCTGAAATTACGCGTAAACAATGGTCGGGATGGCCAGATTCGAACTGGCGACCCCCTGACCCCCAGTCAGGTGCGCTACCAAGCTGCGCCACATCCCGTTCGACTACTGTTTGAACGCACTCACGCCGTGCGGCGAGTACGTCTGGCTGCAGGTTTATCCTTCTTCACTTTTAGGTTTCCGGATTGGGACGCCCTCTTCCGGGCTCTCGACTTTGTCGGCGCCTGATTCTGTAACATGTTTTCGTCAAGTTCCAACTGTCCTGCGGCATTTCGACTATCACCAGACAACATCACAAGCATATCCTGCAACTCTTGCTTGATCGCCATCAACGTCTTTCGCGTCTCCTGACCCGAGGCTTTGCTGACCACGAGGTCCGGCGTTTTCGTGTCCGCCTCAATCCGTTGCGCATCGATCTGTCGGCGTGCTGCACCTAGTGTCAGGCCGTCTCGAAACAATAAATCTTTAATCTCAAATATTAGTTTGAGATCTGCCTGGGTATAGACCTTTGATCCGTCCTTTGTTTTTGTTCCGCCAAGTGTGGGAAACTCGGCCTCCCATGACTTCAGGATATAGGGTTGAATCTTCGCAATCGCGCAGACTTCTGCGGATTTGAAATAGGCTCGGTTAGGAATCTGAATATTGTTGGTCATCACACGATCCCGACAGCGTCAGTATACCACTCCAGCACTCCCTTATTTTTGTTCTCGTCGCGCCCGAACCTTCAGCCGAATCGGAGAACCCGTAAAATCGAAGGCCTCACGGAACCGATTCATCAGGAATCGGTCATACGAAAAGTGAAATTTGGTCGCGATATTGGTAAAGAGGAGAAACCGCGGTGGCTTGATCGCCACCTGAGTGCCATACAAAATCTTCACCTCGTATTTACCGGGACTCCGCGGTGGATGTCGCTTAGTCACCTTCGCGAGAAACCGGTTTAATTCAGCGGTCGCGATGTGCGTGGAACGCGCCAAGGCAACCTGCTCGACCAGTTCCAACACCTTGGGTGCCCGTGCACCGGTCAAGGCCGACACATGCACGATCGGCGCATAATCGGCAAACTTTAGGTCTTCACGTAACTGGTCGTCAAATTTCTTTGAAAATCCTTCCTTCCCCTTAACTAAATCCCATTTATTCGCCACAACAATTAATCCGCACCCAGCACGCTCCGCTTCACCCGCAATCACGGCATCCTGTTTTGCCAGCGGTTCTGAGGCATCGACTACCAACAGTGCGACATCTGCTCTCTTGATGGCACGCCGGGCCACCGTCACACTCACGGATTCAACATGCCCAGACCGTGCGACTTTCCCGGGTCGCCTGATGCCAGCAGTATCAACCAACCGGAGGTGCCGGCCGTGCCATTTAATCACCGTATCAATCGCATCACGTGTTGTGCCCGCCAAATCACTGACCAACACTCGGTCCGAACGCGCAAAAAGATTAACGAGTGAGGATTTCCCCACATTCGGGCGACCAATGATTGCCACGCCGATTTCATGACGACGATCCTCCCGGTCATCCGAACCGTCACCGCGTTGTGTCCCAGGCAGCTGCGCGATCACGGCATCAAGTAAATCGCCCACCCCAAGGCCATGCTCCGCCGCGATGGCAACCACCGAATCAATTCCTAGCTCATGAAATTCACCGACACGTTCAGTTGTTTTTGGATCGTCGACTTTATTGACGGCCAGCACAATCGGCACGCCCACCCGTCTGACACGATCAATTACCTCACGATCAGCCGTGACCGCGCCATCCCGTACGTCAACGAGCACGACAATCAGAGACGCATCGTCAATCGCCGTGAGGCCCTGATCCGAAACCGCGGCTTGCAGTGGATCAGTGCTCGCCCCGAATAATCCTCCGGTGTCAACTAACTCAAACCGCGTCCCTAACCATTCCGCAGATTCTCGAATGACGTCTCGTGTCGTCCCAGCGACCGGGGCCACAATTGCCCGGCGGCTCCCACAAACACGATTAAAGAGTGTGGATTTACCGACATTGGGTCGGCCAACCAACACCACAGAACACAATTCCTGATTACGCGATGTTCCAGTCACAAAGAATCCTCTTCCGTCTCGTCACGCTTGACAGCCCTAAATTATAGTATCTATGCTATTTAGGTAGTCGATGGAGTGTTTCAGTATGATCAAAGTCGATATCGTCAACGACGTCTCACGCACTGCAAACATTACGAAAGTCAAAGCAGAAAAGGCGGTCGATGCCCTGTTTGACGCAATGCGTAGGTCCAT